>Ga0137297_10168_pt1 | contig 52954 bp, 47 predicted proteins | sample RamsorincwithD2O_FD_97191 | JGI IMG/M metagenome (GOLD analysis project Ga0137297, IMG submission 97191) | Mouse cecal microbial communities from Vienna, Austria - Mucin amended with D2O | ecosystem: Host-associated > Mammals > Digestive system > Large intestine > Cecum | place: Austria: Vienna...
CTGGATGGTGCATATGCTGGGGCAGGCGGTTGCGGCACATACGGATGCAACCCATGGCATGACCCTTGCGGCGGTATCCATGGCTTACTATCGCTTTATCTGCCCGTTTGGGCTGGCAAAGTTCAAGAGATTTGCCATGAACGTATGGGACGTAAACCCGGAAGAAAAAAGTGACGAACAGATTGCAGCGGAAGGCCTGCAGAAAATGGAGGCTTATATGGAAGAACTGGGCCTTACGATGCATCTGAAAGAGCTTGGGGTAACAGAGGAGATGGTTCCGAGAATCGTTGACAGCACGCTGATTATGGATGGTGGCTATAAGGTGCCGGACAAGGATGAAATCAGGGAGATTTTAAAGAACAGCTTATAAAAGCCTTAGCCGGCCAAAGCGTTATAATGCGGCAGCGGGATGCCATATGCCAATTGACATACGGCATCCCTTTTTTTAACAGAGATATTATAGTGACAGGCATGAGATAAGTGAAAATCTGGAGGTAACAGTTATGCGCATTATAGTATTAAACGGAAACCCCCGTCCAAAGGGCAATACGAGACAAATGGTGGATTCGTTCCGGAGTGGTGCGGAATCCGCAGGACATCGGGTGGATGTAATTGACGTATGCAGGAAAAAGATTGCGGGCTGTCTGGCCTGCGAATACTGCCATACAAAGGGAAACGGAGCCTGCGTGCAGAAAGATGATATGCAGGAAGTCTATTCCCTGCTGGGGGAGGCGGATATGCTTGTCATTGCCTCGCCGATTTATTATCACGGTGTTTCAGGGCAGTTAAAATGTGCTCTTGACCGCTTCTATTCTGCAGCATACCCGAGAAAGCTCCGGAACCTGAGAAAGGTGGCTATGATATTAAGCTCCGGTGATCCTGCAATGTATGGTGGCGCAATGTTCTCATACAAAGGGGATTTTCTGGAATACCTCGGCCTTGAAAATATGGGGGTGTTTACAGCATACGGCACGGAGAACGGTTCGGCTTCAAAGCTGAAAGAACTCCGGGATTTCGGAAAAAATCTGAAATAAAGATGATAGAGGAGGATGTGAAATGAGAAAAATATTCGGCTTTATCGTTGTTGCCATATTGGCATTTCCCATAACAGCATGCGGGCGAAACAAGGCAGGGGAAACCGGGACAGTCGGAGGCATTGAAACAATTCCGGCAACAGATACCATGGAATCTGTACGGGAAACCAGGACTGCGCCCGGTGATACAGGCAGCGAACCGGCGGCAGAGGAAGAAACCATTATAAGAGCAGAGTTTGATTTTGAAAGAAGGACAGTCATGTTAAACAGTGGATATGAGATGCCGATTAACGGCCTTGGAACATACAGCCTTCATGGTGATGAGTGTATCAATGCTGTGAAATCTGCGTTGTCAAACGGTGTCCGCCTGATTGATACTGCCTCTGCCTATGGCAATGAGGAAGAAATCGGGCAGGCAATCCGGGAGGCAATCGATGAAGGGATCGTAACAGCGGGAGGATATTTTCGTTACGACAAAAATTTATCCGGGAAACGAGATGGAAGCTCCGACCCGGTCGATTCAGGCTTGCCTTGACCGGCTGGATATTGGCTATGTGGACTTAATGCTTTTGCACCATCCTGATCCGAATGATGTGGAGGCGTATAAAGCGATGGAACAGTTTGTGGAAGAAGGAAAAATCCGTTCCATCGGGCTGTCGAACTGGTATGTGGAGGAATTGACGGAGTTTCTGCCGCAGGTGGATACTGTCCCGGCAGTGGTTCAGAATGAAATCCATCCGTATTATCAGGAGAGTGATGTAATCCCGTTTATTCAGGATTTAGGGATTGTGGTGCAGGGCTGGTATCCGCCGGGCGGCAGAGGGCATACGGGAGAGCTGCTTGGCGATTCCGTGATTTCTGAAATTGCAGAGGTGCATGGCGTGTCTTCCGCGCAGGTGATTTTACGATGGAATCTGCAAAAGGGCGTGGTGGTCATCCCCGGTTCCAGTAATCCCGATCATATCAGGGAAAATACGGAAGTTTATCATTTCAGTCTGACCGAGGATGAAATGGCACGGATAGGTGCCCTTGACCGGGGCAAAAAACATGATTGGTATTAGGAGGAATGACAGTGAAAAAAATAGTTGTTTTATGTTTATCTTTGCTGCTTGCGGCCGTTATGCTCAGTGGTTGTGGGACTTCTCCCTCCGGCAATAATCCTGCTGCCGGATCAGGTAAGCAGCAATCGGAGGAAAATGCAGAAACGACACTTTCAAACGAAACGGAGGATTCTGAAAATATGGACTCTAATTCTACAGCAAAAAGTCTGGTTGTATATTTTTCCATGCCGGAAACTACGGAGCCTGAGAATATGTCGAGGGAGGAAGAACTCAGCACCGTTGTGATTGACGGTGAGGTTTTGGGGAATACCCAGTATGTCGCATATATCATTGCAGAAAATACGGGGTCAGATATTTTCCGGATTGAGCCGGTTACACCATATCCGCTGGATCATTCGGAGCTTGAAAATATTGCACAGAAAGAACAGTCAGACAATTTCCGTCCTGAAATTGCCGGAACGGTAGAGGATATCGACCAATATGACACCATTTTTTTTGGTTTCCCCAACTGGTATTATGATATGCCGATGATTATGTACAGTTTTCTTGACCAGTACGATCTGACAGGGAAAACTGTGGTTCCTTTTGTCACATCCGGCGGGAGCGGTTTTTCTGACGCAATCAGCACAATCAAAGACATGGAACCGGAGGCAGATGTAGTTACAGATGGCCTTTCCATTTCACGCAATGTGGTTCAGGATTCGGAACCTGATATTATCGAATGGCTGACAGAAAAAGGGTTCATTCAGTAAATTGTCATAGGGGGAGGGCAGCATGAAACATAAAGCAGGGCCGACAAAGAGAACGGGGCGCCCAGGTCATCCCCGGACGTTCCCGCTTCGGTTTCCTCCTGCTGGTAAATCACCGCCCCTCCAGCCTGTGCCATTTTGCCACAAATGAACCGCAGTCAATGTAATGTAGTGGTCTGGTGAAACCACCCTTTACACAATACATCTCAGAAAGAATATCTGATGAAATACGCAAAAGAACACGGTTTCCCTAACCCGAAATTCTACGTGGACGACGGCTATATGGGTACGAATTTTGACCGCCCAAGCTTTAAGAAAATGTCGGCGGACATTTCTTGACACAGCAGTAAAAATATAATATTGTATTTTCAATAATAAATTTTCTGCACGCTGACGGAATGCTCGTATGAGCGGGACATTCGGCATTTTGCTGCGGAGATGGAAAAAGAATAAATGACGGCTGTGGGCGGGATGAGAATATGGTAAATTTAGTGATTGCATTGGAATGTTTCGGTATAGGCCTGATTTTTGTTGCATTGTTGCTTTTGCTCAATGGGGAGGGAGCCAGGGAACAAAAGCTTCTGATCATCATTATGTGCGGTTCTCTGGTACAGAATGTAGGCTACCTGCTGGAGTTGACGGCGAAATCGGTGGATGCCGCCATAACGGCGATGACTGTGGAAAATGTGGGCTCTGCATTTGTGCCGTTATGCTATTGCTGGTTTATTTATATCTATTGCTCTGTCGCTCCGCCGAAAAAGTTTCTGAGATTTCTTGCCGTTGTCAGTTTCTTTGTTTTGCCTACCGTATTTTTCAACTGGGCTGGTCTTTTCTACCGGGAAGTACAGTGGCTGGAAGCGGCCGACGGGTTTCACTATGTCAGCATCACCTACGGCCCGCTGTATGTGGTCTTTCTGTTTAGCCGTATTATTATTCCTTATGCGCTTTGCATACATACGCTGGTACGGGCGATCCGAATGCGTTCCGATCAGCAGCTCAACCGGCAGTACTGGACAATTTTTGGAATTTCCACTCTGCCGGTCATCGTGCTGGTGGCCTATGTATGTAAGATCATAAACATATTTGATCTGACTCCTGTGACACTGGCTATCTCTATGGCCATGGTGGTTATCGTACTGTGGAGCAGGCGCAATTACGATTTCCGCCATCTGGCTGCCGAGAAGGTGCTGGAGGGACTGGGGGACGGCGTGATCGCGCTGGATGATCACGATAGACTGGTCAGCTACAACAGGGCGGCGGCAGGTATTTTTACTGCGCTGCAGTCCCACAAACCGGGGGAAAATATCCGGGTATTGGAGGAGTTCCGGGAGGAAATGCTGAATGAGGATATTCCCCAGAGCTTTTCCATTAACGGACAGCACTATGAGAGCCACACCAAGTATATAGTAGATGAGAACGGCAAAAAACAGGGCTGTGTTATTCTGATTCTGGATATGACGGATATCAAGGCCTACATCAATGAGATCAAGCGGGTGCGGCGCCAGGCGGAGAAAGCCAGCATTGCAAAGAGCGAATTCCTGGCCAATATGTCCCATGAGATACGTACGCCGATGAACGCCATCATTGGATTGAACGATATAATCATGGAGGAGTGCGGCGATACCGAAATATATGCCCATGCCAAGGACGTGCAGTCTGCGGCAAAGAATCTGCTGACTATTATTAACGATATTCTGGATCTTTCCAAGGTGGAAGCGGGCAAGATGGAGCTGATCTATACGGATTACTACATAAAAGTCATGGCCGACGAGATCATGGGCATGATGGATATGGCGGCTTCCCAGCGCGGGCTGATCTTAAAATACGAGTGCGATGAGACGATTCCTTGCCGTTACAGCGGAGACGAGGGGCGGATTAAACAGATCCTGTTGAATATTTTAAGCAATGCCATTAAGTTTACGAAAAAAGGATATGTGCGGGCGTATATCACAGGAAGACCTGGGGAAAATCCGGGAGAAGAGCTGATCACCTTCCGTGTGGAAGACACGGGTTGCGGGATTCGGGAGGATGATCTGGCGAAGATCTTCGAGGATTTCAGGCAGGTGGACTCCAGGCGCAACCGCAGTGTGGAAGGCACCGGTCTGGGGCTGGCCATCGTGAAGCATCTTGTGGAAATGATGCAGGGCACGATCGATGTGGAGAGCACCTACGGAGAGGGAACCGCGTTTACGATCACGATACCTCAGAAGATCGTGGATCCCTGCCCTGTCTCTGAGATGCCGGAGATTACGGAGATGCAGCAGAAGATTACCGATATCTTTACCGCGCCCGGCGTAAAGGTGCTTATCGTGGATGATAATGTAATCAACAGAAAAGTGGCCAGAGGCTTCCTGAAAAATTACGAATTTGATCTGACAGAGGCGGAAAGCGGGCCGGAGGCCATCGATCTGGTGAAAGAGATCCGGTTTGATATTATCTTTATGGACCACATGATGCCCGGCATGGACGGCATTGAGGCGGCGGAGATTATACGCAGGGACTGCGGGGAGAACGGCACTGCGCCGGTTATGATCGCGCTGACCGCCAATGCCATGGAGGGAATGCGGGAACATTTTCTGGCCTGCGGTTTTCAGGATTTCATAGCCAAACCCCTTGACAGGAAAGAGCTGAACCAGCTTTTGCTGCGCTGGGTGCCGGAGAGGTACAGACAGGGGAAAGAAAAGGAAGAAGTGTTTAAACCCATCGATCCGGCCGATTTCAGGATCGAAGGAGTGGATATGGATGCGGCCATGCAGTACTATTCCGGAGATGAGGTAGGCTTTGTGGATCTGTTGGAACTTTACTGTATGGACGGAAAACGCAAGGCAAAACTTCTGAAGGAGCTGGAAAAAGAGGATATTCTGCGCTATCAAATAGAGGTTCATGGTCTCAAGAGCGCATCCGCCAATATAGGGGCCATGAAAGTCTCTGGGCTTGCCAGAGCCCAGGAGGAGGCGGCCGCGCGGGGAGACAGGGAATTTATATCCGGGCATTTTCCCGAACTGCTGGCGGAGTATGAGACGTTGCTTGCGGAGATCGAGCGGTTTCTGAAGCAGCGCAGGCAGGAGGAAAATCAAGCGGAAAAACTTCCTGCCCTGCAGACAGGAGAGATACATGAGAAAGCTTCGGCGGCGCTTTCGGAACTGGAGCATTTTCGTTCCAGAGAGTGCGCGGAAAGAGTGGATTCCATGCTGTTGCATGAACTGCCAGACGATGTGGAAGAACGTCTGGTACAGATACGGGAACAGCTGAAATTATATGAGGATGACCATGTGGAAGAGTTGCTGCGCCAGCTTTTGGGCATACTGGAAAAGGAGGACGAACGCGGATGAGCGAAACAGAGGTCGGAGATTCCAGAAAGTGTATTCTGGCAGTGGATGATACGGCAATTGTCCTGACCCGGATAGCAGATACCCTGCGCAGTGACTATGAGGTGATCACAGTCAATTCGGGGGTGCGGGCTTTGCGGTATCTGGAGCAGGAGAGACCGGATCTTATCCTGTTGGATATTGAGATGCCGCAGAAGAACGGTATTGAGACGCTGCAGGAAATACGCATGATGCAGGACAGAAAGGATATGCCGGTGATTATGCTTACCGGTGTGGAGGATAAGGATGCGGTTTTGAAAAGTGTAAGGCTGGGGATCTGCGATTATATGCTGAAGCCATTTTCCTCGGAGGATCTGCTCAAGAGGATTCGCCGGGTTTTAGATCCGGCCGAACAGGACGAGATGAAGTGATTTATAAAAAGAGGGGATCTGTTTTATGAATACTGCCATTGCAAAGGAAGAGCTTGAACAAATACTGGATCAGGCCGTTCAGGATGTGACGGAGCGGACGGCCGGCGTGCATCTTCACCAGGGAGAACAGTCGCCGGGGGAGGATCTGTGTACGGTTCAGATCACCTTCGATAAGGGGTTTCGTACAAGTCTTACGCTCTGCGCGGATACCGGACTGCTGTACCGCATGGCCTGCAATTCTTTTCATGAGGAATCGGTCAGCTCTGAGGATCTGGAAGAGTTCAGCAAGGAATATCTTAATGTGCTCTGTGGCAAAATTGCCAGGGCAATGTTTTTGGCCACAGAGGTTTCTGCTCATTTTGGTCCCCCGGTGTTTTATCGTGGGCGCTATGAGCCGGAAGGCAGTGAAATACAGTTTGTGCTCACATACACCGCTGAGCACTGTGGAGGTGCTCAGCTGATCCATCATGTGCCTTGTGCCAACGTGGATGGGGCGGTTTTCGGGGAAGCCTGAGAGAGGGGAGTGCAAGAATGAGCAAACGAATTATGGTGGTAGATGATTCCCGGCTGGTCCGGGTTCAGCTGGAGGACGTTCTGGCAGGTACGGATTATGAGATTGCAGCACACTGCCGCAGCGGTGAGGACGCGATCGCACGGTATGCGGAGGTGAACCCCGATCTGGTGACGATGGACATCATTATGCAGGGAATGGACGGCCTGGACGCTACCGAGATTATTTTGAAAGAACATCCGGATGCGCGGATCGTTATTGTCTCCTCTCTGGCATATGATGATACTTTTGAGCGGGCGAAAGCCATCGGCGCCAAAGCTTTTGTGGATAAACCCTTTCATCAGGAACAGCTTCTGCGGATATTCGAGGAAGCGCTTGCCTAGACATAACCGGGCGGAAGGAATGCGGGCTTTGGAGCATCTTATTATTGAATACAGATATTGACATACATACCGATGGTATGATAATATAAACATACCATCGGTATGTTTATGGTGGTTTAAAGATGCCCGGGTTAAAGACCACCCGATGGTTTCAGGGAAGAGCGGCAGGCATATTTTGTGGGGGAGAGATCAGATATGGCAAGAAACAAACATCCGGAGGAAACAGTCAATCGGATATTGGAGGCAGCCACTCGTCTTTTTATAGAAAAAGGGTACGAGCATACGTCCATCCAGGACATTATCAGCAATCTGGGGGGGCTCAGCAAGGGGGCGATCTATCACCACTTTAAATCAAAGGAAGATATTCTAGAGGCTGTTACGGATAAGATGACGGAAGAATCCAATAAGATACTGGAAAAGATTCGGGACAGGGAAGATCTGACCGGTAAGGAGAAAATGAAAATGATCTTCAAGGAGTCCGTGGGCAGATCCGATATGGATGATCTGTTTGCAGTTGGGCCGGATTTGAGCAACAATCCGAGACTGCTGTTCAGTACATTCCGGGATACGGTGGACAATGTAGCTCCATTTTATATTCGACCGATCATCGAGCAGGGGATCGCGGACGGCACGATTCAGACGGACTATCCGGCGGCGCTTTCGGAACTGGTCACACTTGCGGCAAATATCTGGATAAACCCGATGGTATTTAACAACACCATGGAAGAGTATTGCCGGAAGCTGATGGTATTTAAGCAGATGATGGAAGGATTTGGACTGGACATTGTGGATGATGAGCTGATAGAGAGAATGAGAGAACTGGCGGCGGTTTATCTGGAAACAAAGAATAAACAGTAACAAATAAGGAGAAATATGAAAATCTGCCCTGAAATAGAGGCAGATATCTTTTAAGAATAATAAATACCGTCATGCGGTATGTATTTAGAAAGTTTACATAAGATAAAAAGTGAGAGGGATGTTCTTCTCATGTTTTATCTGAGTGATAGGAAAGGAAAGGACGATAAGATGAAACAGAAATTATTTACAAGAGACTTTACGCTGGTGGTGATCGGGCAGATCATTTCCCTGTTCGGCAATGCGGCGATCCGGTTTGCGCTGCCCTTATATCTGCTCAACCGGACAGGATCTTCCGCGCTCTACGGAACCGTGACGGCCTGCGCGTTTCTCCCGGCGATCCTGCTGTCGCCTGTGGGCGGTATTGTTGCAGACAGGGTGAACAAGCGGAATATTATGGTGGTGTTGGACTTTTTTACGGCGGGCATTATCACAGTTTTTTCCATATTGCTCGGTGCGATGAATCTGGTTGTGCTGGTCACGGTCACGTTAATGTTATTGTATGGTATTGCCGGGGCATATCAGCCTTCCGTGCAGGCGAGCATACCGGTTCTTGTCAGTCGGGAAAATTTTCTTGCCGCCAATTCAGTGGTTAACATAATCAGCTCTTTTTCCTCGCTTCTGGGGCCGGTCCTCGGAGGAATTCTGTACAGTATGTACGGACTCATGCCGGTTTTGTGGCTTTGCATCGTCTGTTTCTTTTTGTCTGCGGTGATGGAACTTTTTATCCGGATCCCTTTTACGAAACGGGACTGTACCGAGAGGATGTGGGAGATCGTAAAGCAGGATTTTGGAGAAAGCATTCGCTTTATCCGGAAGGAAGAGCCTGTTATCGGAAAGGGACTTCTGATGATCTGCGGTATCAATCTGTTTTTGTCAGCCATGCTGACGGTGGGGCTGCCCTATATCATAACGGAAGTGTTGCCTCTGGCGCCTGATCTGGCAAAGAGGCTGTGCGGTTATGCGGAAGGGGCGCTGGCGGCCGGCGGCCTGGCAGGCGGGATCTGCGCCGGCATGTTTGCAAAAAAACTTGTGATACAGAAGGCGGGAAATCTGATCATTGGCTGTGTCGTGTGGGTATTTCCGATGGGACTGTCGATGATGCTTTTTTCCTCAGCGATGTTACACTGTGTGGTGATGATGGTCTGCTGCTTTTTCATCATGGTCTGTTCCACGGTTTTTATGGTGCAGATGATGGCTTTTGTGCAGACAGAGACGCCGGAGAATCTGATCGGAAAGGTGGTGGCAGTCATGCTCACCGTCTCCATGTGCGCCCAGCCTCTGGGCAATGCGATGTACGGCTTTTTGTTTGAAGCCTGCAGGGGATTTGAATATGCGGTGATCCTGTTCGCGGGAGCGGTCTCCCTAGGGATCGCGGTGGCTGCCAGGAATGTATTAAAAAGACTTGGGGTGAATATTGTCGAATAATGAAATGTTATGTAAACTAAAATGCCTTTTTCAGTGCGAACGCTATGGCATCGGATAGTCCGTTATCATCAATATCTTTTGCGACATAGTCAGCCGCTTTCTGTACTTCCGGCATGGCGTTCCCCATAGCGATGCCAAGGCCGGCCAGCCGGATCATATTCAGGTCATTCATACTGTCGCCGATGGCAACCGCATCTTCGATGGAAGCGCCGTAATAGTTTAAAATCAGAGGAATGCCCCGGGCTTTATTGTTGCCTGCCGGGACGATATCGGCGCCGCCAAGCTCATCCCCCATGCGAAGCAGTTCCAGTTCCGGGAAATGTTGCTGCACATCCCGGATGGCTTCCGGGGAATCGTGCAGAAAGAAAGTCCGGGGAGATTTCTGATACAGAATTTCAAAAGTATCATCGGTCAGAATGTGTATCTGTTCCCTGGTTCGTCCGGGAAAAGGAGCAGGTTTCCTATGGAAGATGTAGCGCTGACCATCTGCCCGGGTTGTCAGACAGTACTTTTTGGCAAAAATATAATCCAACAGACGTTTCTGGAGTTCGGGATCGAAAAAAGTTTCTGAAAGAATCGTTCCTTCCGCCTCTACAACAGCGCCGTTAGCGCTGATCAGACAATCCGGATGAAGGCGATATGCGGATAGATCTCCGGAATCTCTGCGGATATCCCGTCCCGTTGCCAGAATAAATTTGTGCCCCTCTTTCCGCAGTGCAGACAGAGCTTTAAGGGCACTCTCCGGAACAGTGCCCGTTCTATGGCTGAAAATTGTGTTGTCAAAGTCAATAAAAAAGAAATTGTTCATAAAATTCCTTATGATACAGGATACATTTTTGTCTTTGTCAGGCGATCCTGCAGCAGCTGCCCGCGCTTGAAAAAGAAGTAATGAATCAGCGAAAGCAGTATTACCACATAGTAAAAGACCTGCGCATAGGGGATTATATCATATCCTGTTGAGATTTGGAACAGCTCCATCAGATAAATGTGGGAGCTGGTCAGATATCCCTGCAGGGCGATCACAAAAAGCATGTGCCGCAGGGTGAGCGCCCTCAGTGAAATTTCTGTTTCCTGCTCGGTGAGAAGCCTGATGCGCATCAGACGCATACCGATGGTCTGGCCTTTCAACAGGTATCTGCTTTCCCTGGCGGGAAGATAGCAGTAATACAGAAAGTGACAGAAGAGGGCGAGAATCCCGGCAATCCAGGCGGGAAGCAGGGAAAGTCCATTCAGGGTGCTCTGAAGAACCAGATCCTTTGCCTGGATGGACTGCACGATGATCACAGGCAGATTCCCGAACAGGGAAGATAAGTACCAGTCTATGAGGAAGGCGGCAAAACGCCTGCCGACGGGGGCGTAAGGTTTCATAGTAGATTTTCCTTTCTAGCTTTGCTCGCTATTTTAAAGTATAGAAAATGGTTTCGGATTTTTGAGAATGCGGCATAATTTATTATGCCTGAGCATATCTCTGAATGCGTCGTTGCCGAGCGACATTATTTTATAGAAACGAGATGAGAAGCTCGATAAACTCATCATAAGTTTTAGCCGAAACCAGCGTCTGGAGATTCCTGACATCGGAGATCACTTCCGTCACAAAGTCAAAAATATCCCGGAACAGGGGCCGTTCCTCTTCGGTGATAGACAGCATCAACACCAGATTCACCCGATTGCCGTTCCAGGGGATGGCGGCCGGGTAGTTTGCGACAGCGATGGCTGTCTTTTTGGAACACATTTCCAGAGGATGAGGCATGGCGATATTGCCGAAAGCGCTGGAACTGATCTGTTCCCGCTCATATACCTTCTGTTTATAATCCGCTTTCACATACCCGGCGCGCTCCAGACGGTCTGCCATAAAAGAGATGATCTCCTGCTCCGTGCGCAGAGACGGATTAAAGAAAAACAGATCCTCATAAAACAGAAATTTCAGCTTCTGTTCCAGTATGGCTTTCATGCGCAGCTTTTTTGTGCTCTCAATGGCGGAAGAGATGGCCAGAATATCAGCATTATTCAGCTGATAGGAGACCTGCACCACAAGAGCATCGGGCTGGGGCAGTACTGGCATGGTCGAAATGATAAAATCATAATCGTGGAAGGATGCTAGATCTTCCGGTCCGCTTAAGGCGCCGCGGATCAGAACACTTTCCTCAAAAAGCATGCTGATCTTTCCAAGCAGTTTATGGTTGGAGGAATAATAGTGGGGGCAGATCAGAATAGCTTTCACGCGTTCACGGAAAATCCGCTGCTGTTCTAGCTGTACGCCGAGATGCAGCGTAATGTAAGCGATCTCGTCTTCCGACAGCAGGAAACCGCGTTCCTGTCGGATTACATCGGCGATGAAAACGGAGACATCATAAATAAACGGATAGGAGTTCTTGATGGAATGCAGCTGCGGGTTTTTCAAAGGGATATGATTTTCCAGGCGGACCATCATATTTTTGAGGTGCAGTGCAAACCGGAACAGAAAATCCGGATCATTTAGGTTTACATAAAATGTACGGCGTACTCTGTCCTGTATGATTTCCAGAAGGTTCCAGATATCGGGAGAGAGTTTTTCCTGTAGAGCGGACAGATCTTCCGCCTGTGAATCCTGTATTAAACGCGTCATCAGAAGTAAAGACAGATCAAGTATTTCAGACGCAAAAAATCTGATCTGAAAATACTGTTCCAGATCCAGCGTGATCAGTTCCATGATCGTCTGAATGTGGTCGGGAAGTGCCTGCATTTCCCTGATTGCTTTCTCCCTGTCCGTTTCCGGTATCTCTTCATGTGTCTGGCAGCGCTCGATGGTGATACCGATGTGCAGAATAAAATTTAACAGGGAAAAATCATCGATGTAGTAATGGTTATGCCGCAGGCTGTCGTTTACGATCTGGCGGATAATGCGCAGGTTGATATTCGGCAGATATCTCTGGATCGCATCCATATTGCAACAGAAGTCCTTGGTGCTGTCATAAATGATATGGGAGATCATCTTCTTTTTATTCTTTTCATTTCCATCGATCCAGACCTGATTATTTTTGGTATGGAAAACAAGATCATAAGAGATCAGGTCCTTTTTAAATTTTGCAATTTCATTATTTAAGGTAAGGGGCGAAATGCAAAGTTCCGATGCGAGAAGATCAAAATCCATCTTCTGATTTTCAATCAGAAGCTTCTGTACAATATAAGCCTTTCTTCCATCCTGTGTCTGGGGAATGGCATCGTCAGTCCCATGGAGCAGATTCAGTGCCTGTGTTTTGTCGGCCAGAAGAAACCCCTTTCTGGAAGCTGTGATGAGTTCCGGATAAGCAGCGTTCAGATCGGCGATATAGGTTTTCACGCTCCGGGCAGAGCAGTTGACGGCAATGGCGATCTCTGATGCGGTTGCCCAGTCTGTCTGCTTATGTAAATAGGATAAAACTTCTAACGGTTTCTTTTTCATATAATAATATCCCGCTTCCTTTCATATCTGTCATATCTGATACATTTTCTCGAATCTGCTTCGCATCTTCTCATAGGCTATATTATAAGAGTGTGATGTGCAAAAAACAATTTCCGAAGTTGCACTTTAAGAGTGCAGATTTGAAGATAGATTACTGTGAGAAAACAGTTTATGATTGGGATAAGAAAACGGACTGACGACGAAAAAGTCCCGAAAAAAGAAAGGAGGAAAGCAATGGACGGTATTGAAAAAAGTATGGAGATCATCGCTCACGGCGGCGAAGGGAAAAGCCTGGCGATGATGGCGATTCAGAAAGCCAGAGAGGGAGACTTCGAGGAGGCGGAGAAGCTTTTGAAACAGTCCCACGAGGCGATCGTAAAGTGCCATCAGTGTCACAGCGAGTTACTGTTTTATGATGCGGAACATCAGGATCTGCAGGTTTCCATGCTTCTGGTGCACGCGGCGGATCATCTGACCAGCGCGGATATGACAGAGGCCATGGCGGAAGAAATGATTCATTTATATAAGGAGGTAAGACATGTATAAGATTGCATTGGTATGTGAGAATGGAGCAAGTACCGGGATGGTTGTGAAAAAGATGATCGCGGCTGCACAGAGTAAGGGGATCGAGGCGGATATCGCGGCTTACCCTTTTACCCAGCTCGAAAATTTCATTGATGAAAAAGATGTGATCCTTCTCGGACCGCAGTTAGCCTTTAAAAAAGATGCAGCAATAAAGAGCTTTCCGGAACAGGCGGGGAAGATCAGTGTGATTGCACCGATGGATTTCGGTATGATGAACGGCGCTAAAATTCTGGAAGATGCGATCCGGATAGCAGAGAGATAGTGTGAAATCAGAAATTTCGCAATTCTGATTGAAATCTCGCAAAAGTGGGAGAATGTGATTTGAAAATAAGGACAAAGGAGAGAGAAAATGAATCAATTGATGGACAAATTACAACAACGGCTGATGCCGCTGGCGAACAAGATCAGCCAGATTAAATTTTTGAGCGCGCTGGGAGCGACTTTTCAAATCTTGCTGCCGGTGATCATGATCGGATCCTTCGCATGTCTGGGGGCATTTCTGGATATTCCGGCATGGCAGAACTTTGTAGGCAGCACCGGCCTCGGCGTTATTTTTATGACATTGCAGTCGCTGACTTTGAGTATTATCACGCTGTATATTGCGTTTGTACTGCCCTATCAGTATGCAAGCAAACTGGGGATGGCACCGCTGCCCAGTGCAATTGCGACACTTATGTCATTTTTAATTTTGACGCCGACGGAGTTATATACGAATATTCCGGAACAGTGGCTGGGGTTTCCGGGATTATTTACCTGCATGATCGTGACAGTGCTTGTTGTACGTTTACATAAAGTCATGGAAGATAAGGGGATCTATATCCATATGCCGGATGGCGTTCCGCCCATGGTAGAGGAATCTTTCAAGGCATTGGTTCCCACAGTGATCAGTGCGGTTGTGGCTATTGTGATCAGCACGCTGATGGCAAAGACGAGTTTCGGCTGTATTCATCAGGTGATCTACAGCTTTATTCAGACACCGCTGCAGAGCTTTGGGCTGTCCTTCCCGTCCTATCTGGTGATGCAGATTCTGTGTACATTGTTTATGTTCTGCGGTATTCATGGGAATTCGATTCTCAGCATTTTTACGCCGCTGACCATGGCGGCTTCCGAGCAGAATCTTGCGGCGCTGGCTGGCGGGGAAGCATTGCCTAATATTATCATTGATTCTTTCTCTGTGCTGTGTCAGCCGGGCGGAATCGGATGTACGTTTGGCCTCGCGTTTCTGATGGCTTTTGCAGCGAAGAGTAAGCGGATGAAAACACTTGGAAGAATGTCGATCATACCGGCTATCTTTGGTATCAATGAGCCGCTGTTGTTCGGTATTCCGATTATGTTAAATCCGCTGTTATTCATTCCTTATGTGATCAGCCCTATTATCTGTACCAGCATCAGTTATTGTTCTATTGCACTCGGCATTACACCCCGCCTGAGTGGAACGATGGTAAACTGGACAATGCCGCAGTTTGTGTCAGGATTTCTGGCACAGGGTGTGCCGACCATGCTGCTACAGGTAGTTCTGGTATTGCTTACCACGGCGATCTGGTTCCCGTTCTTTAAGATGGTGGATCGCCAGATCTGTAAGGAAGAAGGCGGGGAGTAAACTGACTGGTGAGGAAATATTGAGGGAGAAGGGTTACAGATCCCTTCTCCCTTATCATACGGCTTTTTGTGTCGGAGCGTCACAAATAAGCCATGACGGCGCACAGACCTGTTCGTGGTACGAACTGCTTAAATATGCGCCGTGACGCCATGGAAACGCTCCGGAATGGAGGCGAATATGCTGCAAAAAGACTTTTTATGGGGCGGCGCGGTGGCGGCCAACCAGTGTGAGGGCGCTTACAGAGAGGACGGAAAGGGCATCAGCACCGCAGATTGTTTTACAGCCGGTGCGGTGGATCGGAAAAGAGAGTTTACTGACGGTATTATCCCGGGAAAAAATTACCCCAGCCATGAGGCAATTGATTTTTATCATCATTATAAGGAAGATATCACCCTTTTTGCGGAGATGGGTTTTAAATGTTTCCGGACTTCCATCAACTGGACAAGGATTTTCCCGAATGGGGACGAGACAGAGCCGAATGAAAAGGGACTGGCCTTTTACGATGATTTATTTGCGGAATGCCTGAAATACGGAATAGAGCCGGTGGTGACGATTTCTCATTATGAGACACCTTATCACCTGGCGGAGACGATTGGAAGCTGGAGAAGCAGAGAGATGATCGATCACTATTTGCGATTCTGTGAAGTGATCTTTCGCCGCTACAGGGACAAGGTGAAATACTGGATGACCTTTAATGAGATCAATGTGCTTGTCTTAAATTCGGAGATGGCGGTGGGGATCCGTCTGAAAAAGAGCGAGGATTTTTATCAGACGCTGTATCAGGCGGCTCACCACATGTTTGTGGCCAGTGCAAAAGCGGTAAAGCTGGGGCACAGCATCAACCCGGCTTTCAAAATTGGTATGATGATGCTTTACCCCACATTTTACGGGGAGACCTGCCATCCGCTGGATCAGTTGAAATGTATGGAAGCAATCGATATCCATTACCTGTTCAGCGATGTGCAGGTGCGGGGATATTATTCCAATAAGGCAGTCAGATTTCTGGAAAAGAAGCGTGTGAAGCTGAAAACGGAGCCGGAAGATGAGGAGATCCTGAAAAACGGCACCGTGGACTATATCGGCTTCAGCTATTACAACTCCAATGTGGCATCCCATAGGATGGATCGGGATATGACGCCGGGGAACATGCTGCACACGGTAAAAAATCCCTATCTGAAAGCATCCGACTGGGGATGGACCGTGGATCCGGTGGGACTGCGGTTGGCGCTCAATTATCTCTATGACCGCTATCAGATTCCTCTGTTCGTGGTGGAGAACGGTCTGGGCGCAGTGGACGAAGTGGAGGAAGATGGCAGCATTCATGATACCTATCGCATTGCCTATCTGCGGGACCACATCGGGCAGATGAAACTGGCGGTGGAGGAGGACGGCGTGGAGCTTATGGGGTATACGCCCTGGGGCTGCATCGATCTGGTATCCGCCGGCACCGGAGAGATGAAGAAACGCTACGGCTTTATTTATGTTGACAAGGATAACGATGGAAACGGGACGCTTGGGCGCAGCAGAAAGGATTCCTTTGCGTGGTATCGGAAAGTGATCGCCTCAAACGGGGAGGATCTGAGCTGAAAACAATAGAAAAACCCGGCGGAATCAATGGGTTTGGTAAGATGACAATGTATGTATATTACAGCAGGAAGGAGAATGCTTATGAATAACAATTTGAAATATCCCCATTTATTTTCCCCTCTGAAAATAAACTCGATCATGGTGAGCAACCGCATTATTGCAAACCCCATGGGGCAGGTCTTTGAGGAGAGAGCGCTGGGGCGGCCCGGGGTGATGATTGCCGGTTCCGTGATCACGCAGCCGGGAAAGTCTTCCTGGGCGTCGGCGGAGGAACCCTATGCCTTCAGCAAGTATCAGGTGGAAAAGACAAGAAGGAGAGTGCTGCTTGCCCATCGCGGCGGGGCGAAAGCTTCCGTGGAGATTGCCCATGCAGGGCAGTACGCCAGAGTAGCCCCCGGTGATTTTGCCATCGGCCCTACCGGTTATGTGCGGGAAGACGGCGTGGAAGTAAAAGCGATGGATGAGGCCATGATGGACGAGGTGGCGGCAGGATATGTGCAGACAGCAAAAGACGCAAGAGACGTGGGTTTTGATATGATCTTTCTTCATTTCGGACACGGGTGGCTGATACCGGAGTTTTTGTCGCCGCTGTTTAATAAGCGCACCGATGAATACGGCGGCTCCATCGAAAACAGGATGAAATTCCCGCTGCGGGTTCTGCGCGAGGTGCGGGAAGCGGTGGGACCGTATTTCCCGATCGAGATGCGGATCTCCGCCAATGAATATATGCCGGGAGGCATCAGTTTTGAGGATGTGCTGGCCTTTGTGAAGGCGGCGCAGAAATATATCGACGTGGTGCAGGTGTCCTGCGGGCTGGATATCGAGCACGAGGCAAATGTGTATACCGCGTCTACCAATTTCACCGAGCATGGATTGAATGTGAAATATGCAAAAGTGATCAAAGAAAATGTGGATATTCTCGTGTCCGTTGTGGGAGCGATCATGAATCCCGATGAGGCGGAAGAGATTTTAGCTTCCGGCGCCGCAGATATGGTAGCTCTTGCGAGACCTATGGTTGCGGATCCGGACTGGCCAATCAAGGCGTTGGAAGGGAGGCCGGAGGATATCGTGCCATGTCTGCGCTGCCTGCAGTGCTATCATATCGCCACCAACAGACGGAATGTGGGATGTTCCGTGAACCCGCGGTATACCAACGAGGACTGGGTGCCGAAAAAACTGCCGAAGGCGGAGAAAAAGAAACGGATTGTGATCGTCGGGGCAGGCCCGGCGGGATGCAGGGCAGCGCTGACGGCAAAGGAGAGAGGCCACGAGGTGATCCTGATCGAAAAGCGGGATCATATTGGCGGGGCGATTCACTATGTGGCCATGGAGCATTTCAAGGTGGAAGTCAAAGCCTATCTGGAATACCTGAAAACGCAGATCGGGAAGACAGATATTGACCTGCGGCTGAATACAGAAGCATCACCGGAGATGGTTCGGACGTTACAGCCGGATGCCCTGATCATCGCAGTGGGAGCGCTTCCCGCGAAACCGCCCATCCCGGGCATCGACTGTACGAACGTTATGGGGTTCTATGAGGCTATCGAGCATGAGGAACGGATCGGCCAGAATGTGGTCATCATCGGCGGCGGCACCATCGGCGCGGAGATCGGGCTGGAACTGTCCCTTTTAAAGAAAAAGAATGTAACCATCGTGGAAATGATAAATGAGCTGGCGGTGCAGGGCAACATGCTCTACAAGATCGGCCTGCGGCACAAGATGAATGAGGCCGAGACGCTGCAGGTTATGCTGGAGGCAGGCTGTCAGGAGATCACGGAGACGAATGTCCGGGTGAAGGATAAGGACGAGAGAGAAAGAGTGCTTCCCGCCGATGCGGTGATCATCGCCACCGGCGTGCGCGCAGACAGGAAGACCGCGGAGAGTTTTTACGGGATCACGCCAGAGACTTATATGATCGGGGACTGCGAGAAGCCGCGCAAGATCCAGGAGGCGACGATGGAAGGATATACAGTCGCGGCGACGCTGTGAGAGCGTGTGTCGGGATGATACCTGTGGATCTGTTTTGCAACTGATATTTTTGCAAAATAGTGGTAAAAGGACTGTAGAATTACTTATGAATACCTGATAGAATGAAGCAGGAGTAAAATATCGTCCTGTAGTCTGCCATACAGTAAATGGAAACTACAGGACGATCTCTTCTATCATTTTTTTCCAATCGGAACGATCTGTAAAGTATATCCCAGAGGAGTTAAAATTTTCAAAAGGCTGTCAATCTGGGGGGAGTGGACAGAGGATTCCATTCGGGCGATGACAGGTTGTTTGACTTTGCACATTTCGGCTAACTGTGACTGAGTGAGGCCTTTTTCTTCACGGATAGCTACCATGGTACGAATCAGATCTTTCTCCAGCTCTATAGCATTTTTGTCTTCCGGACCTATAGATAAATTATTTTTTAATTCCTTCCAGGTAGTCATCTTACTCATTTCTTTCCAAATATTCCTTTAGGTTTCTTTTTGCCTGTTCAATTTCCCGTTTAGGTGTCTTCTAAATTTGTTATCTTTATAATAAGCATAAAGCAGTCGGTTTTTCAGTGGCCGGAGTTCCCATATTTCTCCGTCCAGGTGTTTGGTTACAGGTGTGCCTACTCTTGTACCAAATTCTTCAAGCTTTGTGACAGCTTTTCTATTCAGTTCTTTGATGAAATCTGCCACTTCAGATTTTCCGTTTTTATCTTCGAAAAATTCAATTTCATACATAGTATATCCCCTTCTGGATTGGATTATAACAAATTTGCTATAAAATATCAACAACAGATTTTCGTTGGTAACAGTTTATTTCAGTATCATTCAATTTCCAATATTGTATATGGCAGCGATATCATATATTTTGCGCTTCATGTTTTCGCGGATATGAGGCGGCGCCAGACATTCGCATTGATCCCCGAAACCGAGAAGAATATCATAGTGATAGTCGTTTTCTATAAAAGGAAAATCAACTATATAATGCGAATCATCATCCGGCAAAAAATCTTCAAAGCTGCAATAATCAAGCACCCTGTCCAGTATGGATTTATGGATACGGAGTTTGATTTTTATCTGTATGTTCTCCAGGGTTTCCGTAAAATCTGACATCGGTTCCGGACAGTTTCGCGGTGTAAAAGTTTCATCCAGTATTTTCAGACCTGACATACGGGATATTCTGAATAAACGGAAGTCTTTTCTGAGATGGCAATATCCCTGTAAATACCAGTGGCTGCCTTTTAATACAAGCTGATACGGCTCTGCCGTTCGGACTGTTTTATTTCCGTGGTGAGCCACGTACTCAAATAAAAGCAGTCGGTTTTCCTGTAAGGCGGATCGGATCAGTTCCAGATAGGGCTGTATGTTACGGTTTTCTGTCCACTGCCCCGGATCGAAACGGATCTGATTTGCTTTATCTTCAATTTCCTTTGCTCTTTCGGCGGGAATAAAGCTCTTTACCTTTGCAAGTGCGTGCACCACTTCATCACCCTGCACCATACCTGAAAGGCCGGAAAGTCCCATTAAAAGTGCGGAAAGGTCATCAGCGGAAAAAATTTTTTTATCCATTTTGTATTCCGGCATGATTTCAAAGCCGCCGCCCACGCCTGATGTTGAGCGAACCGGAATACCTGCCATATTGATGGCGTCCATGTCGCGGTAAATGGTACGGGGGGAGACTTCAAACAGATCCGCCAGTTCCCGAGCGCCGATCCGTTTTTTGTCAAGGAGTATCAAAATAATGCTGACAAGTCTGTCGATTTTCATGGAATATCCGCCTTTCAGAACTTCTTTTTCAATTATACAGGAAATTGCAGCGATGTAAATGATTCCAGGAGAATCTGTTGTTACGAGGCCTGACTGTATATTATTGTTGTCATAATGCTGTCAACAATTGTGGGTTATAATAAATGAGAACAGGTAACCGTTCAGCCCTGTGGCTGCCGCAGGCTGAACAGTCATGAAAACAAATCAATCAGGTCTGTCAGGAGGAAAAGAGTATGCAGAAAAAAGCCTTGGTAGTAATAGATATTCAAAAGGACATAACAAAGAATTACAAAGATATTATTGGTAATATCAATAAAGTGATCGAGTGGGCCGCCCATAACAATATTCCCGTTGTTTATATCAGACATGAAAACTTATCCGCTGGTACAAGAACATTTAAGCCGGGTACGGCTGGAGCGGAATTTGCCCCCGATCTGAAAATCGTGTCAGAAAACATTTTTACAAAATACAGGGGAAACGCATTAACCAGTGAAGCGTTTACAGAATTTATCAGGCAGAATGAAATAAGTGATTTTTACATAACCGGAGCGGATGCTGTGGCCTGTGTGAAATCGACCTGTTATAACCTGTGTAAGGAAAAATATGGCGTTTATGTATTATCAGACTGCATCACCAGCTATGATAAAAAGAAAATTGATGAAATGCTGCACTATTATGAAAAGAAAGGAAGTAAGATCATCAGCCTGAAGGATTTGCTATGAGAAACATTGCGGACGTGGTATAATTTCGACAGATATAGTACCAGCGCCGAGCGTAGCGAGTGTGCATCGCGAAGCGTACCATGTCTGAAAGACATGGCATGATAGAAGAACCCAAAATCAAACTGAAATTTAAGGAGAACCCAATGAAAATTCTGGAAGTTGCGGAAATAACCCCTTCACTGACAGAACAGTTAATCGCTGTATGGGAAAAATCCGTAAAGGCAACGCATCTGTTTTTATCAGAGAATGAAGTAGAAGAAATCAAAAAATATATCCCGCAGGCCCTGAACGGGGTTGTGCATTTAATCATTGCCGAAAACGAGAGCGGCAGTCCTGCCGCGTTTATGGGGATTGAGGAACAAAAACTGGAAATGCTTTTTATTGCGCCGGAGGAGAGGGGGAAGGGCCTGGGGAGAAAACTGCTCCAATATGGAATGGAAAACTACTCTGTCAGTGAACTGGCTGTCAACGAGCAGAATCCGCTTGCGAAAGGTTTTTACGAGCATATGGGTTTTCATGTTTACAGACGGACAGATCATGACGAGCAGGGAAATCCCTATCCGCTTTTATACATGAAATTGTAACGGATATCTTTGTACAGATTCAAGTAAATATATACCACCAGGAAAAAGTGCTGTTCTTCCTGCCTTTATACATGAAAAATAGACTTGTTTTTATCATCCTGATATGATAAAGTATAAAAAATTAAAGCAAGGGAGGTGGCTTGATGTCGGCTATTCGCTAATTTAGGGACAATAAAGATGTTTTTCTATCCATAAATTATGATGGGTTTTTTGTTGTACTTATTTTGCGGGTAAATGATTCAGGCTGACTTCATATGCAGACGGTTTTTGTTTGAGTGCTTATAGATATCAGTGGATGTATTGTGTCCATTTCCAGACTGAAAATTCAGGTATGCAAAATAGGTTACGGATAACTCGGAATGATGGGTTATCTTTTTTTATTGTCCTGTCTGATGTAAGATTTCATTTTTTTGCAGGAAGGGATTTTCCTGTACAATTTTCAGGAGGACTATTTATTATGAAACGGGAAAATAAAAAGAAGTTGTACGAAAAAGGATATTATAAAACACATCCATGTAATGACATTTTCGTGTGCAAAGTATGTGGAAGAACAGTAATACCAATGGGAGCAGGCAGCGACCACAGGAATCATTGCCCGAACTGCCTGTGCAGTCAGCACCTGGATGATGAGCCGGGCGACAGATCTGCTGACTGTGGCGGCGTTATGGAGCCAATCGCAGTATGGGTAAGAAAAAATGGCGAATGGGCAATTATTCATCGCTGCCGCATTTGCGGTAAACTGAGCTCAAATAGAATTGCAGCAGATGATAATCCCATGAAATTGATGTCACTGGCTATGAAGCCTGTCTCACTTCCGCCTTTTCCGTTAGAGAAGATTGAGGAAATGACAAGATTGATGGGTGGCAATGGAATATTAGAGTACTGATTGAGAGGCAGTCGCTGCGGAATATAGCGGCTGCCTCATTCTGTATGTGACAAAGGGAAGTCTCGGGATACTGTTCGGCGGACAGATCATGATCTGGTGGAGCACGGTTATTGCGAGGATTCTGTCGGCGCTTCTGGCTCTGGTTTTGAAGCAGTGTGTGGATAAGCAGGAGATGTCTGAGCTCCTGTGAAATTTCTCGAAAGGAAGGATAATGTCCCACACAGAATATGATACAGTATTATTTATCCGGTCCGGACGTTATTTTTGACAAAAATGTGGAGACGGCGTTATACTGATTCCAGAAATAAAGGAAGAGGAACGGGAAGGGAATCCGCCGTGGCACTGCAATCCCCGGCGGAGACAGGAAGATAGAGGAGAAGGAAGATGTTTTATCATGCCCGAAATGGAAGCGTCCATGTCGGAGATTCCCGGATGGATTACATTTGTTTTGGAAAGGGAAGCAGAAAGCTCGTTATGCTGCCCGGGCTGGGGGACGGACTGACTACGGTAAAGGGAAAGGCTTTGGTTTTTGCGGCGATGTACAGGGCGTACGCCAGGGAATTTACGGTGTATATGTTCAGCCGGAAAAACAAACTGCGGGAAGGATATACTACAAGAGAGATGGCAGAAGATCAGGTGCAGGCGATGGCGGCTCTCGGCATCTCAAAAGCGGATATCCTGGGGATATCCCAGGGAGGCATGATCGCACAGTATCTGGCTATCGATCACCCGAAGTTGGTGAATAAACTCGTGTTGGCTGTGACCGCGGCGGAGCCAAATGAGACAGTAAAAAAGGTAGTGGGTGGCTGGATCAAAATGGCGGAACAGGGAAATTATAAGGGCCTGATGATTGATACGGCGGAAAAGACTTATTCGGAAAACTATCTGAAAAAATACAGACGGTTCTACCCGCTTCTTGGAAAGATCGGAAAACCGAAAAGCTTTGAACGCTTTCTCATACAGGCGGCCGCCTGTATCAGTCACAATGCCCAGGGGGAATTGCATAAAATAACATGTCCCGTGTTGGTGATCGGCGGGGATTGTGATAGAATTGTGGGATCGGGTTCTGCGCCAGGGATAGCGGATAAAATTGACGGAAGCGAACTGTTTGTCTATCCTGGCCTTGGGCATGGGGCGTATGAGGAAGCGAAGGATTTTACGGAACGGGTGTTGGATTTTTTGGCGAGATAACAGCGAAAATGGCAGGAACGTGATAAAAAATGGCAGGAATAGAATATTTATGCGGGAAAAATCTCACTATAATGATCATTGAAAAACAGTTTCACAGGTTGTTGTTATTTTCATTTATCGGTGAGAATTGGTGAGGGAGAGAATGAAAGATATAAAAATTGCTTTTTTTGATATCGATGGAACTCTGGTAGATATGGGCAGGAAGGAAATTTCTCAAAAAACGCTGGAAATGTTAAGAAAGCTTCGGGAAAGGGAAGTACTTCTCTGCCTTGCCACGGGAAGATCCCCGATGGTCCTGCCGCATTTCCGGGACATCGAATTTGATGTGTTTCTGACTTTTAACGGCTCCTATTGCTATAATGCCGGGGAGATGATTTTCAGCAATCCGATCCCGACGGAAGAAATCAAGCGGTTGATAAAAAATGCGGCTGCTATTGGCAGACCGGTTTCCATTGCCACAAAAAGCAGACTGGCAGCGAACGGAACCGATCGGGATCTGGAGGACTACTTCGAAATTGCGGGATTGAAAGTAGAAGTCGCTGATGATTTTGATATGCTGTCAGAAGGGGAGATCTATCAGATCATGCTGGGGCTATATGAATCGGAGTACGCTAATATGATGAAAGGCATCAGGCACGCGAAGATCGCTGCCTGGTGGGACAGGGCGGCAGACATTATACCGGCTGACGGCGGAAAGGGAGTGGCCGTCGGAAAGATACTGGAATATTACCACCTGGACAGAGCGGAGGCGATCGCTTTTGGAGACGGCAACAATGATATCGAGATGCTGCAGAGCGTCGGCACAGGCGTGGCAATGGGGAACGGTTCAAAGCAGCTGAAAGCTGTGGCGGATGATGTGTGCGGGCATGTGGCAGAGGATGGGATTTATGAGTACTGCTTGGAGCATGGGCTGATAGAGTGAGGGCAGCCTTCCGCTATTTTGCAGGTAAGATCGTTCTGTAAGTGATTCCAGCATTTGTGTATACCCGGCAGAGCCTGTTCTGTTTATACGCTGCTGCCGGGGGTTGTGGAGATATGGAAAGACATGAGGTGCAGGTTTGCAGGCTGCAGAAAGGGGAGAACTATCGGTATGGAACTGCGAACAATGAGATATTTTCTTGCGGTGGCGAGAGAGGAAAATATGACGCGGGCCGCGGAGTTTCTGCATGTCACGCAGCCGACGCTGTCCAAGCAATTAAAGGCGCTGGAGGAGGAACTGGGGAAGAAACTGTTCACGCGCCACAGTTTCAGCATACAGCTCACGGAGGAGGGAATGTTGCTCAGAAAGCGGGCGGAGGATCTGGTGAACATGGCCGATAAAATCAAGGTGGAATTTCTCGCGCTGGATGACGTTCTGGGCGGCGACGTCTACTTTGGTCTGGCGGAATCTTATCAGATCAGGTACCTGGCTTCTGCAATCAGAAGATTTAAGAATACTTATCCGGGGTTGCATTACCATATCACCAGCGGGGACACCGAACAGGTCACGGAAAAACTGGACAAAGGTATCCTGGATTTTGCCGTGCTGGCGCAGGAGCCGGATCCTGTGAAGTACCGCTTTCTGAAATTCCCCGAGGCTGATCTGTGGGGCGCGGTCATGCCAGCAGACTGTCCGTTAGCCGGAAAAGAAGCGGTTTCTGTGAAGGATCTGATCGGACTTCCGCTGTTTTGTTCGGAACAGGGCTGGAACAATGATATCAACAGGTGGTGTGGCAGCGACAGGGATAAACTGCAGCTTGAGGGATCTTTCCGCCTGTCCTACAACGGTTCGATTTTTGTGAAGGAGGGACTGGGATGTCTTTTGACTTTACAGAATCTGATCAATACAAATCTGGACAACGGGCTTGTTTTTCGGCCTCTCACACCAAAACTTGAGACAAATATTTATCTGATCTGGAAAAAGTATCAGGTATTTACGCCCATCGCGGAGCGGCTGTTAGAGCAGCTGAAGGCTGAGTTTGGGGGATAAATATACTTGTGAAACGAACAGAAGGGGAAAAAGGATGCATTATCATTCCGTAGAAGAGAGCAATGTCACAGAAAAAGCCGGGATCAGGGAAGAGCAGGGCTGCCGCCTGTGCCCGAGAAACTGTGGCGTAAATAGAGAAGCCGGTAAGTCCGGAGTCTGCGGGCAGACGGCTGTGGTGAAGGCAGCCCGGGCGGCTCTGCACTTCTGGGAGGAGCCTTGCATTTCGGGAAAAGCCGGCTCGGGTACAGTGTTTTTCTCCGGTTGTCCTCTGCACTGCGTGTTCTGCCAGAATAAGGCCATAGCGGAAGGGACGGCGGGAAAATATATCTCGGTGGAAAGGCTTTCGGAAATTTTTCTGGAATTGCAGGAGAAGGGGGCGAACAATATCAATCTTGTGACGCCCGGGCACTTTGTGCCGCAGATCGCGGAAGCGCTTGCAACAGCAAAAGGGAAGGGGCTTTATCTGCCGGTAGTTTACAATACGGGGAGTTATGAATACCGGGATACGCTCAGGAAAATGGAGGGGCTGGTGGATATCTATCTGCCGGATTTTAAATATATGGATACCGCGCTGGGACTGCGCTACTCCCATGCGGCGGATTACAGCGAAGTGGCGAAGGCAGCGGTGGCGGAGATGGTGCGCCAGACCGGGACGGCAGTATTTGAAAATGGCGATGAGGACGGGCTGATGAAGCGGGGGACGATCGTGCGCCATCTGGTGCTGCCCGGCTGCGCGGAGGATTCCAAAGCTGTGATACGGTATCTGCATGAAACCTATGGAGACAGGATCTATCTCAGCATCATGAATCAGTTTACGCCGGTGTCAGGGCTTGCAGACTATCCGGAGATAAACCGCAGGGTGACGAAACAGGAGTATGAGGAAGTGGTGGATTATGCGCTCTCCATCGGCGTGGAGTGCGGCTTTATCCAGGAGGGGGAGACAGCAGAGGAGAGTTTTATTCCGGCGTTTGACGGGGAAGGGGTTTGAGGGGTGAAACAATGTCACCTGGTTAATAGTACCGGACGCCGTGAGGAAAAAGCATTATCTAAATGACATTGAGGGGTAGAACTATTACAGTTTCAGATAAATTCGTGTAAATATGTCTTGCAAACGGGGGACAACTTCGATAAAATCAAATGGACAGAGGCAATTCCAGAAGTTCACAAAACAAAAATTCTGTTGGAGAGATTCCATGTTCAAAAGAAAATCCGTAAAAGCCGACTATGACAGAGAAAACCAGATACCCCTGATCCGTGCCAGTATCTGCAACGGAGAACAGGTAGCGGGCTTTAGAAACAGACAGACCGGGAAGTTTTCCGAAGTTATGTTAATCAAGAATGATAGAGATCTGGCAGTATTTCTGGATAAGTATGGTATTTCGGCGGAGGATGTGAAGAAGGAATACTGAAATTGTGGAGAAAGATAAAAAATGAATAAAACAGAAGTATTAAAAACGTATTTCGGTTACGACAGTTTCCGGAAGGGGCAGGAGAATGTCATCGACGGGCTTCTTGCGGGAAAGGATGTGGTAGCGATTATGCCCACCGGTGCGGGCAAATCTCTTTGTTATCAGGTGCCGGCGTTGCTGTTTTCGGGCATTACTCTTGTTATTTCACCTCTGATATCCCTGATGCAGGATCAGGTAAAATCTTTAAACGAAGCCGGCGTTCATGCGGCGTACATCAATTCATCCCTGACAGAAACACAGATTTCGAAAGCGCTTGCCCTGGCGGCGAGGGGGACTTATCAGATCATTTATGTGGCGCCGGAGAGGCTGGAAAGCGCGGCGTTTATGCACTTTGTATCACAGGTGAAGATCTCCATGGTGACAGTGGATGAGGCGCACTGCATTTCACAGTGGGGGCAGGATTTCAGGCCCGGCTATTTAAAGATTGTGGAATTTATCGAAAGCCTGCCGGAAAGGCCTGTGGTCAGCGCTTTTACGGCGACAGCCACGGAGGAAGTGAAGGAGGATATAGCATGTATCCTGAAACTGAAAAATCCGGAGATCATCGTCACAGGGTTTGACAGGGAAAATCTGTATTACAGTGTGGAACATATTGCAGGAAAACGAAAAGATGTGTTTGTCATGGACTATCTAAAGAAACATCCCCGGGAGAGCGGGATCATCTACTGTGCCACAAGAAAGAATGTGGACGCACTGTATGAGATATTATGTAAACAAGGAATTGCCGCAGCGCGCTATCACGCCGGTATGGACAACGGGGAGCGCAAAAAGAGCCAGGAGAACTTTATCTATGACCGGGCGCCGGTGATCGTGGCAACCAATGCTTTCGGCATGGGGATCGACAAATCCAATGTCAGGTTTGTGATCCATTATAACATGCCCCAGAGTATGGAAAACTACTATCAGGAGGCGGGACGCGCCGGAAGGGACGGAGAAAACGCGAATTGCATTCTGCTGTTTTCGGCACAGGATATTATGATCGGGAAGTTTCTGCTGGAAAGAAAGGAGTTTGAGGGAATAGAGGAAGAGGATGTGGAATTTTTAAGGAAACGGGATCTGCACAGGCTTTATATTATGGAGGAATACTGTAAGACCACTTCCTGCCTCAGACACTATATTCTGAAATATTTCGGGGAGAGAGTGACGGGAGCCTGCAATAACTGCGGGAACTGTCACCACAGATACGAGGAGATCGACATGACGCAGGATGCGAGGCAGGTGATCAATGCCCTTGCGGAGACAAAAGGGAGATACGGCCTTGCCATCGTGGCAGGGACGTTGTCTGGGGCGAACAGGGCCAGGCTTAAGGAGATTGGCGCGGACCGCTACAAATCTTACGGTGCGCTCTCCCACAGGAGTGAGGCGGATATTCGCCTGCTGATTGAGCAGATGATCAGAGAGGGATATGTGATCCAGACGCAGGGGGATTACAGTGTGCTGCGGATCGGAGATATCAACGGACTGAAACAGGAAGATGCCTATGTAGGGATCAGAAAGGCGGAGAAGAAGGAGGCGGTTTCCGCACCCCGAATGAAAAAGGCAAAGAGCACGGATGTGCTTACAGGCGCCGGTTACAGGCTGTTTGAGCGCATGAAGCAGCTGCGCCTTATGATCGCCAGAGAAGAGGGCATGCCGCCGTACATAGTGTTCAGCGATAAGACGCTGATCGATATGTGCGCGAAGCATCCGGAAACGGAGGAGGAAATGCTGCAGGTGTCCGGCGTCGGAGAGAACAAGCTGCGCAAGTATGGGAAGAGATTTCTGGATGAAATAGCCGTATTTGTGAAAGAAAATCCGGGTGCGGTGGTGAGTATGGCCGGGGAGAATGCAGAGGAGTCAGAATAAGTGGGAGAAAGATACGGCGTCATAGAACATAATGCGTGAAATGGATAGATATGGCAAGGAGTAAAGAAAATAAAGTGAATGGTCAGCAACACTTACAGAGGTCGGAATATATGAATAAAAAGATATGCTATATTGTGGGCGCCGGAGAAAATTATGGGCTGGATTTCATCCCGTCAAAGGAAGATTTTGTGATCGCGGCGGACGCGGGCCTGCGGTATCTGGAGGAAAAGGGAATTTTCGCGAACCTTACCGTGGGAGATTTTGATACGCTGCAATATATCCCGCAGGGAGAAAACGTACTGCGGCTGCCGCCGGAGAAGGACGATACGGATATGTCCATTGCCGTGAAAGAAGGGATCAGGGCAGGGTATACCTTATTTCACATCTACTGCGGGACAGGCGGCCGCATGGATCATACCATCGCCAATCTGCAGATATTGGCGTATTTATCCGAAAGAGGCATGCAGGGATATCTGTTCGATAAGGACAGCGTATTTACAGCGATCACAGACAGAGAACTTGTCTTTGACAGAATAGACGGCGGATATGTGTCGGTGTTTTCCTGGTCGGAGAGATCTGTCGGGGTGTATCTGAAAAATCTGAAATATGAGCTTCATGACGCCCTGCTGACAAACGATTTCCCGCTGGGGGTGAGCAATGAGTTTATCGGAAAAGAAAGCAGCATACTTGTGAGAAGCGGGACACTGCTGGTGAATTTCCCGAGAGCGGCCAGCGGGCGGATTTTATAGTCCAGGGAGATTATCTCCACACAAAGTTCGCCAAATAAAACAGTAAAAACGTGTGTGCCGGGTAAAAGATGTAGAAGAAATATTTGAAACTTTTCCCGCGTTCCCCGTTATAGCGCAGGATAAAGGGCAGGGCAAGCACCATAAACCACTGGGTGGGAAAGCCGCCCTCACCGTTTAGCCATTCGTCGCTGTACTGGGCGATGCAAAAGAGCAGATAGACAATGGCGAGGGTATCTTTTTTGTCGTGGAGAAAATACATGGCGATTCCCAGAATGATAAAGAGCAGCCCGTATTCGTTTAACACCAGATTGGGAAAGATTCCCGTGATGATGTCCCCGTTGTAGTTTCTGAGAACGGGCAGAAGTCCGGGCGCCATACGGAACAGAAGCTGCAGCACAAAAAGGCAGCCGGCCATGATAAGCCCCTTTTTCTTATCCTGCGGAAAGGTCTCGATCGTACTGATCAGAACCCCCGTGAGAAACATGGATAAGAAGATATTGTGAAAACCATAGCCGAAGCCATCCGTGGGAAAATAGCGTTCCACAAAAATCATAAATCCGGTCATAAACAGGTTGCCAAAATAAAGTCTTAAAAGGTATTTCTTTCTGCTTCGGGTGTGCCTGTAGCCCTGCGTCATGCAGAATAAAAATAACGGATAGCTGCTCCGCCCCAGAATGCGCAGAACTGACGTGAGTCCTGCGGGCAGGACGCCGTCAAAGTAGAAGCCGATGTGATCTAAAACCATCAGATACAGCGCGATACATTTCAATGTGAATATACTCATAAAAGTCCCCTCGTTCTGTTTTGCTTATTATATCAGCTATATTATGAAAAGTCTTTTATGGAGTATTTAAGATTTCATGAAGAACAAAACATTCCAAAATGGGAATAGAAAAGCCCTGGAGCGCTTTCTCCAGGGCTTTTAAGATACTTTTTTCAGGAAAGTTCCAGCACAACAACGGTATCTTTCTCATCCGGCAGCGGCATGGTTTCATTGGACTGCGCGGCAAGGCTTAAGAAAGTGATATCCGGATAATTCTGCACGGCCCAGCCGCTCTTCAGTACTTCGATCTCCGCACCGGTCGCCAGCAGATATGCCGCTTTGATATGACCGGGAGAAATACCGGTCAGTGCAAGAGGCCCCACAGGCTGCTCCATCACATGGAGATAAAGCTTTCCGTCCCGGGCAGTGACCAGACACCCGAAGGCGGAGACAGGGAGCGGACTCAAACCGCAGCCGTGGATGCTGTCCCTGTTCAGGTGCATCCACCCGGCGATCTCAGATAAAATATCCACGGACTGAGGCGGGATATTCCCTCTGGCATCCGGTCCAACATTCAACAGATAATTGCCGCCCCTGGAGACGCACTCCACAAGTTGGCGGATGCAGGTGCGGGAAGTCTTATAGCAGAGATCGGTCCTTGTGTAACCGAAGCTGTTGTTCATGGTCTGGCAGGCCTCCCAGCAGACAGGCTTTCCGCTGGGCGTAAAGAGCGGCGTCGGCGGAAGGATCTGTTCCGGCGTTGCGAAATCGCCCGCCCAGGGGCTGGGATGGTCGGAGAGCAGACTGCCCAGGGAACCGCCGCTCGCCTCCAGACGGCTGTTGAGAAGAATACCCGGCTGCAGTGTGCGCACCATTTCCACCAGATCCTTTGCCCGCCAGCCTTCGCCGTAGTGATCGTCATAGGAAAAATCAAACCAGAACAGATCGATCTTTCCATAGTTGGTGCACAGTTCTCTGACCTGGGCGTGCATGTAATCGAGATAACGGTCAAAGGAGCAGTTTTCCTCTCTGCTCGCCAGAGATCCTCTCCCGGGATGGAAGGGATCATCGTATGCCGGATAGTCGGGATGATGCCAGTCCACCAGAGAATAGTATAATCCTACACGGAGTCCCTCGGCGCGGAAGGCCTCCACATATTCGCGGACGAGATCCCGGCCCGCGGGCGTATTGGCGGCTTTGTAATCGGTGTATGCGGAGTCAAACAGGCAGAAGCCCTCATGGTGTTTGGCAGTCAGCACGGCGTACTTCATGCCGGCTTCCCTTGCCATGCGCGCCCACAGACGCGGATTGTAGTCTATCGGATCAAAGGCATGAAAATATTTTTCATACTGCGCCCCGGGGACTTTGTCGATACTGGCATACCATTCCCCTCTGGCAGGAACAGCGTAGAGTCCCCAGTGGATAAACAGGCCGAAACGGGCCTCCTGAAACCATTTTGTATCAGCCATTGTAAAGCGCCTCCTTCTCCAGAAGATCGATCAGTTTCCGTCTGGCGGCGGCCACCGCAGCGCCATCCCCGGTATAATCCCGGAAAGTGGTGCAGACGGTGCGGATCAGCGCGTCAGTCTCATCCGGAGAAACGGCTGCCGCCTGCATGAGCAGTTCGTAATCCTCGGCCCCGCCGCACTGGGCCTCAAAGCGCATGCTGCGCCAGGGGGCGCCGTCCGTTCCGGGGTAGACGATATGGGCGTCCCCCGCAGGCAGCAGCGCGCCCTTGTGGGGGCAGCAGGCACTGTGCCATATATCTTCCCCAATATAGAAATTAAATCCCCAGTGCAGAAATCCGGATAAGCGGTAGAGAGCCCCCATCCACAGCACGAGACGGCTGACGGTGAGGGGCAGGTCCATACTGCGGTTCATGGCCGGGCCTGCCGGAAAGGCGCAGGTGTAGAACCACATTTCCTCTCCGGCGGCTTTGAGCGTGTCGTAGGCGTCCCTCCACTTTTCGTAGGTGTCCTGTTTGGGCACCCAGATATCGATGCCGCCGCCCAGATTGACCGTTTCCACCGCGTCGATGATAGGCACGCCCGGCAGAAATTTCCGGCAGATGCCGGCGAGGATGCGGTAGGTTTTATCGTTGTGCGTCTGGGGTTCATCGGCCAGAGCCTGCGTCATGCGGTCTTCCCAGCCGTTTTCCCGGATCACCTGTGCCCACTGTGAGAAATAGAGGCGCATCTGCAGATACCCCTCCGGGGTGGTGATGCCTGTGGTCTGATCCCAGTCAGGATAGTATTCGCTGTCATCCCACTCGTGCCAGTGGGCCACATGGCCGCCGCACAGTCTGACGGCTCCCTCCTCCAGAGCGATGCGCCCGGCCTGTCCTGCCATGGAGAAGTCAAAACCTGTCAGGACATTGTCCTGATATACGGCCTCCCCCGGCGGCAGCAGAATGTGGGTGCAGCGTAAAGTGATCTGAGCCCGGACATACCTGCGGAAACTTTCCCAGTATTCGTCGCTTCCCTTTACGGTTTTGTGCTGGGCGGCAAGGCCGTCGTAGTCAAAGAAATTCAGCATGCCGAGACGGGCGTCCGTCAGAACCGGAACAACGGGGGTATGCACGGTGAAACGGACAGGAAGGTCTGTCCTGTCCTGCTGTGCCGTGATCGTGAGCGTACCGGTGTATAGGCCGGGCGGCGTGTCAGAGAAGGCTTCCGCGCAAAGGTAAAGGGCAAAGCGGCCGCCTTCCGGGATTTCTCCGTCAAAGGGCTGCAGCGCGTCATAGACCTCAAAAGGGGCCCTGCGGGTGACAAAGGCTCTGCAGCTCTCATAGTCGGTGGTAGTCATCAGCGTGGGCGATGTATTTTCATTGACGCCCACGGGGCGCAGTCTGTACAGCCGCAGGACGGGAGCGCAGTCTGTATCGGAAGGGCAGGAAAGATCCGGCCGCCAGGATACGGATATGGGTGCGCGGGCAGCGTCCACCAGAAGCTGTATGCCGTCGTGGCCTCCCCTGGGAAGGTGCAGACTGATACGGGTGATGCCGTTGTGTGCCGAATCAGGGTAGAGCCAATCCATATCGCAAAAAACAGAAAACTGTAGCATTTATGATTCCTCCTGTTCTTCTTCCGGAAGGATCGCCGGAATATGTACGGTAACTGTAGTTCCTTTTCCCGGGCTGCTCTCACAGGAAAGACCGTAGGGAGAGCCGTAGGCGAGAGTCAGCCGCTCTGCAATGTTGCGTATTCCGTAACCGCCGGAGACTGTGGCATGCCCGGGCGGCGTTATCCGGGAAAAGCTTTCAGCCAGCGTTTTCTGATCCATACCGACGCCGTCATCCTCCACGGTGATGCGGATGCCGTCGTCATAACGCCGCACGCGCACGTTCAGATGCCCGGACTTGGAAGGCTTTTCAAAAATACCGTGCAGAATGGCGTTTTCTATAATAGGCTGCAGTACGATCTTGATGATCTGACAGCGGTCGGCGGAAGCGTCCGTATCCCACGTTGCCAGAATGCGGTTTTCAAAACGCAGGTTCTGTATCTCCACGTACAGTTGTGCATGTCTCAGTTCCTCGGCCAGGGAGATCACTTCCCGCCCTTTGCTCAGGGACAGGCGGTAAAACTTTCCGAGGGCGTTCACCATACGGCTGATCTCGGGGACGTTGCGGTCGATGGCGGTGCAGTTGATCAGATCCAGGGAATTATATAAAAAGTGGGGATTGATCTGCGCCTGCAGAGCTTTCAGCTCCAGATTCTTGATCTGAAGGCCCTGTTCCACACTCTCTTCCATCAGGGTATCCACCCGGTTCATCATCTGGTTGAAGCCTTCCATCATCCGGGTGATCTCGTCGTTGCCCGAAGGTACGAGCCGCACTGCCACATTGCCGTTTTCCACGGCCTGCATGGTGGCGGTGAGCTGCTTCATCCGTTTCAGAGTGGAGCGGCTGATCAGGCAGGCCAGAAGGTAGGCCGTGAGCGCCACACAGACGACGATGACAAGCATCTCCGCGCTCAGCTCGCGGCTTAACCGGAATACGTCACGGTGGAGCAGGATGCTGGTGATATACCAGTCTGAAGGGCCGATCCTTTTGCAGCGGACATAGTATTCGGTACCCTCCGCCTGGATGGTCTCCCAGGTATCGGTGGCGAGTCCCTCTACCTGCTTTACCAGAGTGTCCACATGAGGGATGGGGAGAGCGGCATTCGAGGAGAACAGGATATCATCTTCCCGCAGCAGCAGTATCAGGCCGTTTTCGGTGACAGAGGTGCCGTTTACCAGTTCTTCCACACGCGCCGCATCGATATCCACCCGAAGGAGCGCTAACGGCTCCCTGATGTTTCGGGGATCATAGATCATCTGCAGGGAGGAAAAGCAGGGGGTGTCCGGGGAACCGGAAGCATCCTCAAAATCAGAGGGAGCGCACCACAGGCGTCTGCTGTCTGCGGAGGCGGTCTGATACCACTCGATTTTTTCCACTTCCTCTGTCCGGACGATGCCTGTGTTGGCATTGGAATAGGGATAATCATTGTTTACATAAAGTCTTATAAGATCCACATCCGCCAGCATACGGAGATGTGCAAACGTGGCGGCCAGCTGGTCGGAATCCTCCAGGCGGCGGATATAGGTGTAATCCCGGGGATCATTGGAAGCCATGGTGTAGATTAAAGGATCCGTGGCGAGAATATCGATCACCCCGTCCGAGCGGCCGAGCAGATGCTCCAGAGACATGCAGGTGTCGTCAAAAGCGTTTTGCGCAGCCAGAAAAGTCTGTTCCTGTATCATATCTCTGACGCGCATATAGGCATAAAAGGAAAACATCCCCAGAGGGAGGACGATCAGCAGGAAATAGATGCACATCAGCCTGCCGGCCAGTTTTCCCCGGACTGCGGACCATTGCAGCCATTGCAGCAGCTTACTCTTCATGGACATGCCTCCGCTGGTATTCTCTGGGAGAGAGGCCGGTTTCTCTGGTAAACAGCTTGACGAAATATTTGCCGTCCTGATAGCCCACGGCGTTTGCCACCTCATAGAGCTTGCAGTTTGTGGTGGTGAGCAGATCCCTGGCATGGAGAAGGCGTACTTCCGTCAGCCGGCTGTTGATGGTCTTTCCGCAGCTTTTTTTGTAGGCTGCGCACAGATAGGTATTGGTAAACCCGAGATTGCCGGCAATACTCTGAACTGTGAGAGAACAGTCGCGATAATGGTTCTCGATATAGTTTTCCACCAGCGTGAAAAGGTCCGGACAGGAAGGATCCGGGGCGGAAAAGTAGCCGTTCGCCGTCTGAAGCAGGATATCCTGCAGTCCGGCGAGGGTTTCCTGCTTTGACGCCGTATATAACAGATGGTCCGCCTGTCCGGTGAGCGTGCGGATATTGCGGCTTTCGGCGGCGTGCAGAAATAAAAAGAGGATCTGGCAGTAAAGATGACGCAGATATTCCGGGGATGTTGCCTCACAGCGGCGGATCTGTTCATAGAGTTTTCGCAGGGCGGCGAAAGTCTCCTCTTTTTTGTTGTGCCGGATCAGTTTTTCCAACTGCGGAAGCAGCGTATCAGCGGCGCGGTACAGGTTCTGGTTCAACGCTCCATCAAAGCAGTGTTCTCCATGGAAAAACAGTTCCTGTGCCGTGGGTTTTGCCTGGCTTTGCAGCTGTGCCGTGACCTCTCTGACCGTGGCGGTGATCTCCGCCGGATCCAGGGGTTTTTCCACATAGTTTACGGCCCGCAGCCTTATGGCGCTTTTCAGGTACTCTTTATCGGAATAACCGCTCAGAAAGATAAGCTGGCATGCGGGCAGAAATTCCCGCACGGCGGCTGCCATTTCCAGGCCGTTTAAGCGCGGCATTCTGATATCGCTGATAATGATCTCAGGGCGGAACCGGCGGGCCTGCTCTATGCCCTCCTCCCCGTCGGTGGCCAGATAGACATTCGTCACGGAGAGTTCCTCCCAGGGAATATGTTTTTGTAATACGGTGCGGGGCATTGCCTCGTCATCCACAACCAGTACCGAAAAATTCATCATTTTCACCTCATCATTTTGTCCGATGATACAATCATATATAAAATGTCACAAAAATTCAAGTTCATTCCCCTTCAAAAGGGCAAAAATAGACAAAGAACATAAAGCTGCCCTCTTTTCGAAATGCTGTCCCGTTGTTTTCCGGAAAGGGTTCTGTTAGGATAAAGCCATCGAATCTGGCAAAACAAAAAACAGCGATTCAGAAGAACCGGAGGAAAAACGTGATGAAAAAGACCAGACACCCGTTTTTGCGTGACCTGAGAGATAACCGTGTAAAATGGCTTATGATCCTGCCGGCGGCGGTGGTCGTCATTTTAATGTGTTATGTTCCCATGGGGGGCATCGTGCTGGCTTTCAAGGAATTTAACTACCACGACGGTATCTTCGGCAGTCCCTGGGTGGGTTTTAAAAATTTTGCCTACTTTTTCCAGTCGGGGAAAGCCTGGACCACGACGAGAAACACGATCCTTTATAACATCGCGTTTTTGTGCGTGAATACGCTGCTGCAGATCACCTGCGCCATACTGCTCAGTGAGCTGGCGGGAAAATATTTTAAGCGGATCACCCAGTCTGTCATGTTTTTTCCCTACTTTATCTCCTGGGTGGTGGTAGGCGCATTCATTTACAATATGTTCAACTACGAGTTCGGGGCGGTGAACAGCTTTTTGCGGACGGTGGGGATGGAACCTCTGGATGTGTACTCCAACAGGGCCGCCTGGCCGGTGATCCTGATCCTGGTGAGCGCTTTTAAAAATGTGGGGTACGGGACGGTCATGTATCTGGCGAGCATCGTCAATATCGATGGGGAAATGTTCGAGGCCGCAGATCTGGACGGCGCCACCATGTGGCAGAAGATCCGATATATCACGCTGCCCTGCATACGTCCTACGGTGGTGATCCTGTTCCTGATGGCCATCGGCACGATCATGAAAGGGGATTTCCAGATGTTCTGGCAGGTGACCGGCAATAATCCGATGGTGTTGGAAGTGACGGACGTCATCGATACCTATGTGACACGTTCCCTGTTGGATCTTCAGGAGTTTGGCATGACCAGCGCGGCGGGACTGTATCAGTCGGGATTGTCCTTTATCCTGGTTCTGATTGCGAATTATGCGGTGAAGAAGGTGGAGCCGGATTATGCGCTGTTTTAAGGTGGGGTGGGCTGCCGTGAGGGACGCCTGCCAGGCTGTTGCATCCTGGCAGCGGAAAACATTGATGAGATGGCATCGATAGTAGAAGATGGAAAGGAGAGATTTTTTATGGCAGGGTGTCAGGGGAAGAAACCGGTCGGGCGGGACCGCATCATATTTAATATCGTTTCGTATGTGATACTGGCGGTGCTTTCAGCGGCCTGCCTGCTGCCGTTTCTTCTGGTTCTCAGCGGATCGGTGTCGGAGCAGTATGCGATCCAGCTGCACGGCTACAGGCTGATTCCGGAGACGGTCTCCTTTGAGGCATATAAGATGTTGTTTAAGATTCCGGAAGAGCTTCTGCGGGCGTACGGCGTCACGATTTTTGTGACGATGACGGGGACGGCGTTTGGGCTGTGGTTTACGAGCATGGCGGCTTATGTGCTGGCAAGCCGTGACTTCAGGTATCGGTATCAGGTTTCCTTTTTCTTTTACTTTACCTCTATCTTCGGGGGAGGTCTGGTGCCTTGGTACATATTCAACACAAAGTATCTGCGTTTCCACAACAGTGTGATCGCGTTGATCCTGCCGATTCTGATCAATGTGACCTATCTGCTGATATTGAAAAGTTACATGATGAGTATCCCGGAGGCGCTTTATGAATCGGCAAAGCTGGACGGTGCCGGGGATTTCAGGATCTATCTGAGTATTGCGCTGCCGTTATCAAAGGCGGGGCTTGCCACCGTAGGCCTGTTTATCGCCCTGAATTACTGGAACGACTGGTATAACGCGATGCTGTTTCTGGATGAGGGCAGACGGGATCTGTATCCGTTACAGTATTTCCTGAACAACATTCTCACCAAAGCCCAGGCGATGAACGCCGCAGCCGCAAGAAGCGGCATTCCGGCCAGCGATGTGCCCAGCGAGCCCATGAAGTTAGCGATGACGGTGGTTGCCACAGGCCCCATTATCCTGCTGTACCCTTTCCTGCAGAAGTATTTTGTAAAGGGGGTTACCATCGGTGCGGTGAAGGGATAACTGCACAGGACAGATTTTTTATCCAGGGAATTGTGACAGTGTAAATGAGATGTGCAGCTGTTTGGAGAGAGTATTTTAAAACAGAAAAAAATTCGAGAGAATTTTTATAAAAGAGCATGAAAAAAGGAGGAATGATTTATGAGAAGAAAAACGAGAACAGGCGCTCTGCTTATGGCGCTGCTTCTGGGAATCGGTATGCTGAGTGGCTGCGGCAGTGAGCAGACAGATGCGGAACCACCGGAAACGCCAGAGGTGTCGGCGTCGGCTGAGACGGAAGCTGCGGAGGATGCAGGTGAGGAGGCGCAGGCCGCCGCACCGGATATTTCCGAAGAGGTGACGCTGACGATGTATCTGATCGGCGACCGTCCCGTGGACAATGACGAGGTGTTTGCAAAGATCAATGAGAAGCTGAAAGCGGAGATCAATGCGACCATCGATGTGAAATTTATGAGCTGGGGAGAGTATGAGCAGAAATATCCGCTGATCTTTGCTTCCGGTGAGGACTGGGATATCATCTACACGGCTGACTGGTGTTTCTACAATGCACAGGCCACCAAACAGGGCTTCTGGGAGATCACGGAAGAAGCGCTTGCAGCTTATGCGCCCATGACGGCGGAGACGATCTATCCCGAGGCGTGGGAGCAGGCAAAGGTGAACGGACAGGTATTTATGCTGCCCATGAACTACAAAGAGATCACTTCCTACGTTTATATGGCCAGAGGCGATCTGATGGATAAATACGGGATCGAATCCGTTGCGTCTCTGGATGAGGCGGAAGCTTACATGGATGCCATCGTGGCCAACGAGCCCACGTTAATTCCTCTGGATGTTGGCTCCGATTACGACAAGCTGTTTGTATTTGACCGGATGTGGGAAAAGGCAAACTGGGAGTCCGAAGAGAAGGTGGCCGCTGTCGGCACCTGGCAGGCAATGAGCAGCGTCAGCGAACTGGACGACAGTGCGGAGGTGAAAGGCAATTACGATCAGGCACAGTTCCAGGGCGTTATTGAACGGCTGAAAGACTGGAAAGACAGAGGATTCTGGAGCAGGAATGCGGTTGTAAACACCCAGAACAATACAGAGAGCTTTCAGGCCGGTAAATCGGCACTGGCTCTGTGCAACGTAAATACCGCAAAGAGCATCTACGCACAGATGTCAACGGAGCATCCGGAATGGGATATCCGCGTATTTGACGCGCAGGACGGCGTACCGCCTGTTCTGAACTCCTATCTGGCCAACGGTATGAGTATTTTCTCCAAGTCCAGGAATCCGGAGCGGGCGCTGATGGCTCTTGATTATCTGCGCAATGATGTGGAGATCAACAATCTGTTCTGTTACGGTATTGAAGGAAAGCATTGGGAGGCTTCCGGCGACCATGCGTTAGTATCTCTGCCTGACAGCGCAAACTACGCTTATGACGGCAACTGTAACTGGGGCGTCCGCAATGACGCAAGCTGGCGCGTTGTGGAAGGCGGTATTCCCGGTCTGGAAGAACTGAACGATGCCTGGAAAGAAAGTGCGCGAAGCAGGCGTTATCAGGCATTTGTGTTTGATGACAGCAATGTAAAGAATGAGATCGCGGCCATCACGGAGATCTTTAATACGGATTACAAGCTGTTGGGACTGGGCTTTACGGATGATCCCGAAGGCGATATTGCGAAACTGAAAGAAAAAATGACTGCTGCAGGAGCGGACACGGTGTACGCGGAGATGCAGAAGCAGGCGCAGGAATTCCTTGCGGCAAACGGGGGTTGACAAAGATAGAGTTTCCTGAAACACGGAGGGCGGGACGCAGGTTCCGCCCTTTGTGCTGCTGTCCGGAAGATACCTTGCATGCTCTATTTATGCTGGTTGCGCCACTCCCTCGGCGAAACACCGTAAATTCCCTTAAACGCCCTGGAAAAATGGAGCTGGTTCTCATAGCCTACCGCAGATCCCACATCCGCGATGGAGAGGGAGGTCAGCTTTAAAAGTTCCGCAGCCTTTACCATGCGGTAATTCATCAGAAATTCCTGGGGGGAGCGGCCCACGGAATTTCTGAATATTTTGCCGAAGTAGCTTCGATTGATGCCGCATACCGCCGCAATTTCTTCGATGGAAATATTGTTCTGAAAATTCTGTTCTATAAAATTGATCGCTTCTTTAATATAATAGTCACTCATCCTGCTGCTGTGCACCGGTGTGGTCCGGGTGGCAGAGCGGGTGAGATAATCCAAAAACAGATAGAGATGCCCGATCAAGTGCATGGGCGCTTCCTTCGGATGGTGGACGATGTAGGTCATTTCCTGCATCATCAGTTCCCGCAGTTCCTTGGAGCGAGGGTGGTATACCGGGGTATCCTGAGTAAGTTCCGTCAGATCCAGGGCTTCTTTTACCCGCAGACCGTCGAATTCGATCCACATGTATTCCCAGGGAAGACTTTCATCGGCAAAATAGGTGTTGATCTGCCCGGGGAAGATCAGAAACCCCTGCCCGCTTTTGATGGAAAAGGTCTGGGTGACCTTTTTGGAGTTATCTGCCATCAGAGTTCCTGTACCTGACATAACATAGTGGAAAAGATAGTGGTTTCTTGCCAGCGGGCCAAAGGAGTGTCCGGGGGAACACTGCTCGTAGCCGTGCTGGTACATATCCAGATCAATAAAATTTTCGTTGGGAAAGATATTGAAGAAAGTGTTTGCCATCATGTCCTCCTGTGTGGTTTTTGGAAGTGGTGTAGTCCGCAGTGCCATTCGTCCTATCCCGGAAGTCAAATATAAATTTTCTTACATGCAGGCATGACGAAAATTCATATTCGCCCTCCGGGGCACTGCTCATTGTTATCGCATATATCCAAATGCGTCATCTGTTGCCATTATATCATAAAATATTGCATATTGGCATAAAATATGAAAAATCAAGCTATTTTTGATAGCATAGGGGCATGTTAAAATAAAAATATGCAAAATGTTCCAAAAAAATATACAGGAAGGAAGAGGGAAATATGTCAAAAAGAAAGATTGCCAAAAAAGCAGCAGCAGCGTTCGGGCTTGTGCTCTGTGTGGCAGGTCTGACAGGCTGCGGAGAAACAGCAGCGGATGGTAAGATCGAGGTGGAGTTGGTATCTTACAAGCCGGAGGCGGTGTCGGCGATGGAGAAGATCGAGGCTCGTTTCAATGAGACTCATGATGACATCCATCTGACGATCGAATCGCCTAATGAAGCAATGACGATTTTGAAAACAAGATTTATCAGAGAGAACTACCCTGATATCGTAGGAATCGGCGGCGATATCAACTATTCCAATTTTCTGGATGCGGAACTGTTTATGGACATCTCCGATCTGGATGTGACGGCGCAGGTGAAGCCGGCCTATGCGGAGATGGAAAAGGAACTGGAGTTTATACCTCAGGACGGTATTTACGCGCTTCCCTATGTGGCGAATGCGGCGGGCGTTCTCTACAATAAGGATATGTTTGAGGAACACGGCTGGGAAGTACCGGAGACATGGTCAGAGTTTACGGCGTTGTGTGAGCAGATTGAGTCAGAAGGCATTCAGCCGCTGTATCTGGGTTACAAGGATACCTGGACCTGTCTGGCGCCCTGGAACGCGCTGGCAGTGGGCCTCACACCCTCCGATACCTGCGCGCAGGTAAATCAGGGCAATACGACTTTTACAGACAATTACCGTGAGGTGGCGGAAAAGACGGAAGCGCTTCTTGAGTATGCGGAGCCCAATCCTTACGCTTACGGCTATAATGACGCCTGTACCGCTTTTGCGAGAGGGGAATCTGCCATGTATACCATCGGTAACTACGCGATCCCTCAGATCAAATCCGTAAATCCCGATATCAACATTGATTCCTTCACATTCCCGGCAAACGAATCGGAAGCGGACAATGTGTTAAATTCCGGTGTGGATCTGCATTTCAGCGTGATGAAGGAAACCAAAAACAAAGAAGCGGTGTATGAAGTGCTGCAGTTCCTCTATGAGGATGAGACCATCAACATTTATCTGGAAGATCAGGGCGGTATCGCCTGCAAGGAAGGCGATTTTGAACTTCCCGCCGAGCTGGAAGGCATGAGAGCGTACATAGAAGCGGGCAGAATGACAGACTATCAGGATCACCACTACCCCAGTGAGATGGGCGTTGACGCCATGATCCAGACATTCCTGTTGGATGAGAGCGATAATGCGGTGGATACTTTCCTGGCACGGTTTGATTCGGACTGGGAGAGATATAACAGAGACCTGATCTGGAAAGTACAACAGTATCAGAAAGAACATTAAATATGAGAAAGGAAAGGGTTTTGCCATGAAAAGTAAAATGACCACCCGGGAAAAAACATTCTGGGCAATTACAATACCGGTAGTTTTATTGTTCTTCACGTTTAATACACTGCCCATGTTAAAGGGATTTATGTACAGCTTTACCAATTACCGCGGCTACGGTGATTATGATTATGTGGGATTCAGAAACTATAAGGATCTGTTTACGGATTTAAGAGTAGGTAAGAGTTACCTGTTCACCTTCAAGTATGCCCTTGTGGGCACGGTGCTCGTCAATGTACTGAGCCTGATCATGGCCCTGGGCTTAAACAACCGCATCCGCTTCAAGAGCGCGCTCAGAGGCATCTACTTCGTGCCGAACATTCTGGGGGGGCTCGTTATCGGTTATATTTTCAGCTTCTTCTTTACCTACATCGTTCCGGCGGTGGGGAAGGCGTTAAATATCGGTTTCATCCAGAACAGTATTCTGGCCAGCGAGAAATATGCCTGGATCGGCGTCCTGATCGTCGGCGTGTGGCAGGCGGTGGCAACGAACACCATTATCTACATATCCGGTCTTCAGACGGTACCAGAGGACGTGTATGAGGCAAGCAATCTGGACGGCGCAACAAAATGGCAGGAGTTCTGGAAGGTGACGCTGCCCCTGGTGGTTCCTTTCCTGACCATCAATCTGGTGCTCAGTACGAAAAATCTTCTGATGGTATTCGACCAGATCATGTCCTTAACAAAGGGGGGACCGGCGCAGAGCACGGAATCCATCTCCTACCTGATCTACAGAAACGGTATGGACGGCGGACAGTTCGGTTTTCAGAGCGCCAACGCGGTGATCTTCTTCCTGGTAATTGTAGGAATCACTGTGGCGCAGCTGACGATCATGAATAAGAAGGAGGAACAGTTATAATGAAAGAAGAAAAAAGAACAAACTGGGTGCTGACGTTCGTCCTGATCTTAGGCACCATAACCGTATTCTTTCCCTTATATATGGCGTTTATCATCGCATTCAAGCAGCCAAGCGAGATGACGAACGACGTGGCGGGGGCATTAGCGTTCCCTTCCACATGGAGCTTTGACAACTTCAGACAGGCCATGGAAGTGACAGACTTCTGGCGTTCCCTGGGCAACAGCCTTCTCATCACAATTGCGACGATCCTGATCGCCATCGTGCTTCATTCCATTGCCGGGTATGCGATCGGAAGAGGCATGGCGGAGAGAAAAAGCTTTAAGCTTATCTATTTTTATATTGTGAGCGGTATGTTCGTACCCTTCGCGATCCTGATGATGCCCCTGGTAAAACAGACGGCGCAGATGGGACTGGGTAACAGACTCGGCGTGATCCTTCTGTATGTGGTATTCTATATGCCGATGAATGTGATGCTTTATACAGGATATTTAAAAAATATACCGTTAGCGCTGGAAGAGGCGGCCTACATCGACGGGGCGACTACCTGGACGACCTACTGGAAGGTGATATTCCCGATGATGTCCCCGATGCATGCGACGGTAGCGATCCTGACGGCCCTGGGTACCTGGAACGACGTGATGACACCGCTTGTTATCATGTCCGGTACCGGCATCAACACACTGCCTCTGGCGCAGCTCAACTTCCAGACGCAGTTTGGTACAAACTATAACCTGGCATTTGCATCTTATATCCTGGCCCTGATTCCGATTCTGTTATTCTATATCGTATGCCAGAAGCAGATTCTGAATGGTGTGGCAAACGGTGCAGTGAAAGGATAATGATAAATTCTTTCTGCTATCTGCTGGATATCCATTGCAAATTACGGTATAATATCGACAGATATTATACCGCGCCGAGCGAAGCGAGTGTGCATCGCGAAGCGTACCATGTGCGTGAGCACATGGTATAATAAAAACACTTGAAAATCTGTCCCTCCACTTCTGACAACGGGGGGACAGATGCTAGTGTAATACCCCGCAGTAAACTACGGGGTATTACACCCTCGCGGCAGTCGCCAGATATCCGTGCAAGCACGGCTGCCTGGCTCGTTGCCCGCGGAAATAAAAACAGACAGTGGAGGGAAGTTCTGACATGGCAATAAAGATAGAGCATGGTGTATTTCAGATCGAGACAGCCGATACCATGTATCAGATGAAGGTGGATGCCTTCGGCGTACTGAACCATCTGTGGTACGGCGCGAAAACAGGCTGTGTGATGGATTATCTTCTGGATTATCCGGACGTGGGGTTTTCAGGAAATATCTATGAAGCGGAAAATCAGAGGACCTATTCTCTGGATACGCTGCCCCTGGAATATGCTTCCGGCGGCGTAGGGGATTTTCGGGTTCCGGCTATTTCAGTCACCCATGAAAACGGGAGCTGTGCACTGGATCTGCGCTATCAGGAGTATCATATTGTGAAAGGGAAATGCCGGATTCCCGGTTTGCCTGCGGTGTATGCGGCGGACGATAAAGCGGAGACGCTGGAGATCGTTTTAAAGGATACGGCCACGGATGTAATAGTGATCTTAAAGTACGGCGTGCTGGAACAGGAAAATGTGATCACAAGAAGCGTGGTGGTGTGTAATCAGGGGAAAACCCCTGTGATACTCAACAGAGTACATAGTCTGTGTATGGATATCCCCTACGGAGACTGGGAGTGGATCCATTTCCACGGACGCCACACAAAGGAGAGACAGGTAGAGCGGGCGGCGCTGATCCACGGGATTCAGGAGAGCAGCAGCGGCAGGGGCATGTCCAGCCACCAGCAGAATCCCACGGTGCTTCTGTGTGAAAGAAATACCACGGAGAATTACGGTTTCTGCATGGGGGCCGCACTGCTTTACAGCGGCGGGTTCCAGACACAGATCGAGAGGGATCAGTTAGATCAGACACGGATCGTGATGGGCATTCATCCCGATACCTTCGCATGGCAACTGGAGGAAGGGGACAGCTTTTATGCGCCGGAAGTCATGTTGTCCTGCTCGGATAAAGGATTTGCGGAATTGTCCCATCGTTTCCATCATGTGATCAGAAATAATGTATGCCGGGGAAAGTATAAACTTTCGCCGCGTCCGGTGTTAATCAACAACTGGGAGGCGACCTACTTTGACTTTAACAGCACAAAGATCGAGGAGATAGCAAGGCAGGCTTCGGCGCTGGGCATTGACATGATGGTGCTGGACGACGGGTGGTTCGGAAAGCGGGACTCAGACTGTTCGGGGCTTGGCGACTGGGTGGTGAATGAGAAAAAGCTGCAGGGCGGTCTTGGCAGGCTGATCGGCAGGATCAACGATCTTGGCATGAAGTTTGGTATCTGGATGGAGCCGGAGATGGTTTCGGAGGACAGCGAACTGTACAGAAGTCATCCGGAGTGGGCCATCCGTATCCCGGGGAGAGCGCCCATGCGCGGCAGATATCAGCTGGCGCTGGATATGTCGAATCCGGAAGTGATCCGTTATCTGCACCGCGTCATCAGCAAGATCCTGCGGGAAAACAATATCGAGTATGTGAAGTGGGATATCAACCGCAGTATCTGCGACTGGTATACCCCTACATTGCCTGAGCGCAGGCAGCTGGAACTGCCCCATCGGTATATCCTGGGGCTGTATGAACTGCTTGAGAGACTGACCGGGGAATTTCCGGATATTTTATTTGAGGGGTGCTGCGGCGGCGGCGGAAGATTTGATGCGGGAATGCTGTATTACTGCCCCCAGACCTGGTGCAGCGACGACACGGATGCCCACGAGAGGACCGTGATCCAGTACGGAACCAGCTTCTTTTACCCCATCTCCACGGTGGGCTCCCATGTATCTGCGGTGCCAAACCACCAGACAGGGCGCATGACTTCGATTCAGGCGAGAGGAGCGGTAGCCATGGCCGGAAGTTTTGGCTATGAGCTGGATCTGAACACGTTGAGTGAGGAAGAAAAGCAGGAAGTAAAAGAACAGGTGAAAACCTATAAAAGATATCAGGATCTGATCTACAACGGCCTGTACTACAGGGTATGCGATCCGATGGCGGGAAAGCTTTCCGTCTGGGAGTTTGTGGCAAAGGATCAGTCCGAAGTTCTTGTGCAGGGCGTGGTTTACCGGGCTGAGCCAAACGAACTGAGAAAAAGAGTGAGACTCACCGGGCTTGCCGAAGAAGCGGAATATCAGGTGGAAGGAGAGGAGACTGTTTACACAGGCGCGGCGCTTATGGCGGGCGGGATCCTTCTGCCTGAGATCAAAGGGGATGATGTAGCGATACAGATCTGTCTGAAAAGAACAGATAGATAACAGGGTAAAATCGTGGTATAAAGCAGAGAAAAGGAAACGCCGGCCGGTAGTCTCAATTCTACAGGCTGGCGTTTCTTTTGCTATTTGGAAAACTTTTCATGTTTCTCCGGGATTGCAGATTCATTCAGGAAAATGTCAGATTCATTTTTTCTCATAAACAATAAACCGAAAGAACCGGGACCGCAGTTACAGGCGACAGCAGAGGAGGCTTTTTGCAGGTAAATCCGTTCAAAGGGACAATACTGGTTTACCAGAGACTGTATATACCGGAGTTTTTCATCGTCCATTCCTACATAGGTAATGAAAAGGATGCGCCGGTCAATATTTCCTGCATTGATGAGCATCTTTCGTACATAATGTCTGGCAATATGTGTAAAGTTACCGATTGCCAGTCCGCTCACGATCATTTTGCTCTGGCGGAGCTGAATGATCGGGTGCAGCAACAGTGTGTCACAGAGGATTTCTACTCGTTTGGGTATTTTTCCTGCCTGACACATCATATGGGTGCTGTCAATGATGGAAGTGGAGGAAATATAATGCCTCAGTTTTTTTACGGCATGTATGATTTCCGCCTTGGAAATATGTTTTTCGGCCATGGAGGCAGCATACAGAACAGCTAATCCCATGCCGCCGGAAAGATGTCCGGAATCCAGTATCGTGACATTTTCAAAGGATTTTGCTGCTTCAAGGGCATTATAGTATCCCTGGCCCGCATTTTTGGCCATAGTGATGTGTATAACATTCTGGGCTTCAGTCAGTTTCTCAGCAAAAAATCTTTCATAGTCTTCCACATCAGGTGCCTGGGAATAACAGTTTTTTCCGCTTGCCATGAGGGAGAGAAGTTCGTCTGCTTTTAATTCCAGTTCATCCAGAAACCGCCCCTGATCCGTGCAGATATAATAAGGGCACACGGAAATGTGAAGCTTTTTTTTCAGGGATTCCGGGAGATCACATACACTATCGGTTGTAATGATATGGGATAGCCTCTGTGTCTGCTCAAAAATCAGCACATCCTTTCCGATTTCCGCCTGGGTGGTCTCATCGCTGAGAGTCACCAGTTCTTTTGGAAGAATACTGAGTATGGCGGCTTCCAGCAGAGCTCCGCTGACCGGTTTTGCGAGATAGCCGCTGAAACCTTCCTTTCGATAGAGAAGCTGATTATTGCTTCCGGCATTGGCGGTGAGTGCGATTACGGGTACATTCTGACACAGTCCGCCCGGTTGTTTGCGCAATGCGTGGAGACATTCGATTCCATCCATCTCCGGCATCAGATGATCCATCAGGATGGCGTCATAGTGCATATTCTGAGTCATTCTCAGACATTCGGCACCGCCAGATGCCGTGTCTGTCTGTACTTTTGTTTCGGAAAGAAGCTTTTGCACTACTTTCAGATTCATATCATTGTCATCTACCACAAGAATATGTGCTTCCGGTGCTTCAAAGCTTTGTCTGTAGTGATATCCGTCATGTGCTTTGGTACGGGAGTCCAGTGTAAATGTCCCCAGTTCCTTATTGTCTACGATATCCTGTTCCAGCATGACAAGGAAGGTGGAACCTTTGGTATATACACTGTTGACGCTGATTTCACCACCCATAAGTTCCACCAGCTGGTGAACGATACTGAGCCCCAGGCCGGTGCCTTCTATATGACGGTTTTTTTCTTCATCGACTCTTTTGAAGGCATTAAAAATATAGGGGATATTTTCTTTTTTTACGCCCAGGCCCGTATCTTCAACAGAATACCACACGCGCACCCTGTTCAGTGTCAGGCGTTCGCACCGGATAGAAAGTGTGACGGATCCTTCGTTTGTATATTTAACAGCATTGTTTAACAGATTGATCAGAACCTGTTTGATCCGCACTTCGTCGCCGCAGAGCATGCTTGGGATCGAAGAGTCCACGTGCAGCCGGAATTCCAGCCCCTTTTCTCTGGCTTTAATCCATATCATGTTGACGATTTCTGAAAACAGTGCTCCTGTTTCATAAGAGACGTTTACAATTTCCATTTTTCCGGATTTGATTTTGGAGAGATCCAGTGTATCGTTGATAAGCGTGAGCAGCATTTTGCTGGCACCCTGGATATTCCTTGCATTTTCCGCTACTTCCTCTGAGATATCTCCCCGCAGAATGATTTCATTTAATCCGATAATCGTGTTGATTGGGGTACGTATTTCATGGCTCATGCTGGAAAAGAAGTGGTTCTCCGCTTTGTTCAGTTCCTCAATCTCCTTTTTTTGCCGTTTGGACAGTTCACTTTCTTCTTCGTAAAGTCTTTTCAGAAATAAGAGCATCACACTGAGCAATGTCGCCACTAAAATAACGGACATGGCGGAATTGAAAAAAAAGCGGCTCTGTGTATTGGCGGCGACAATTTGCGGGAATCGGAAAGCAATGTAGTAACAGGATAATGTTTCGATGGCACACAGCAAAAACAGCAGGACTTTCCGTCGGCCTTCCAGGGTAATGCTGATATAGATAAAGCAGAGCACAAACCATTCAGGCATTCCGCTGTAGAATCCGCCGGCTGTAAAGAAACTTACAGGGAAGAGAAGAAGAAGCAGTACGGAGATGGCGGTGGCGCCTCCGTTAATACAATCTTTCTGAATGCTGAATTTTACTGTGAAATAGATACATACAAGGCTTGCCGCCAGAATCAGCAGATTGATCAGGTTCCGTCCCATGGGAAGAATGATGATCAATGCGATCATGCAGATTCCCGTGATAACACGAAACATACGTTCCCTTAAGCTGATTTTATGATTAAAAATTGTTTCAATCCATTTTTTGAACACCTGATATCTCCTCCTGCTGTTATACTGTGGAAACTGTGACAAAGGGAAATATTACCGCAATGTGGGAAAACTCATTGCTTTATTCCAGTCTGGCGATACTCTGACAGACCTGGTCATACAAGGAGAGCAGTGTGGCATGATTTTGGCGTATATATTCCACATCTGCTTTTTTTCCGGCCTGTTCCAGAAGTCTGGCCTGTTCTGAGAGTTTTTCTGCGCCGATGGTCAGAGATGTACTTTTCAGGGCATGTACCCTGACAGCGTAGTCTTTCCAGTCAGCAGCCTCATATAGAGAAATAATCTCTGCCTTTTTTTCTGTACTCTGTGAATGGAACATCTGCAACATTTCCATATAAAAATCTTCATCTTCACAGCAGTAGTCCAGACCCATTTGAACGTTGATGCCGATCTGACTCAAAGGAGCGAACGGGAGAGCAGTATCTGCGTTACTGTCGGAATCCCTGAATGGATGAGGGGCAGACGCAGCGGGAAGCTCTGAAGAGGAATCTTCCGGCAGGGGATCTGAAGATGCAGGAATCGGCTGAGGGGGCATGGACAGAGTGGCTGATCCATACCGGATGCAGTGTTCAGGCAATACTTTGCGCAATACCCTCTCCAGAACAGCGCGTTCGATAGGCTTGGGGATAAATTCTGTAAAACCTTCGCTGCGGAACATTTCTCTTGCACCACTGACGGTATTTGCGGTCAGTGCGATCACCGGCAGATCCTGGTATATACCGTTTTTCATTTCGCGAATTTTTTTTAATGTTTCCACACCGTCAAAGCCGGGCATCATATGATCCAGAAAAACAATATCGTAAGAAATATCAGCGCAGCGGGTCACTGCCTCCCTGCCACTTAAACAGGTATCCACCTGTATTCCATAACTGCCTAAAACGCCTTTCGCAACGACCAGATTCATTTCTTCATCATCCACGGCGAGGGCTCGGACACCTGTACAGGAAAACGGCTTGCGCCCTGCCGCCTGGGCTTCTTCAAAACCGTTTTCTTTCACTTCTCCGTTCAGAAGATTTACCACGGAAAGTGTAAAAAAGGGTTTGCGGATCAACAGCAGTTTACTTTCACGGCTTAGGAGAAAATCTTTTTCGGCAATTACTACAACCTGGAGAGTACCGGCGAGATCCTCATAGAAGGGGATGTTTTCCGCATATTCTGACTGGGAGATAAATACATGAGTTACCGTATAAGTGCGAAGAAGCTTTTGAAGTCCATTAAAATTGTGGGCCTGATATCCCTCTATGTTCAGCCCATTCATCATATGCAGGATCATATTGTCATAATAACTTCGAACTTCATCACTGTTGTATTTTTCAGGCCGGAAATAGCAGGCGATACAAAGCCGCTCTGTATGAGAAATGGCCATGGAAGGCGTGGGATCCTCCACACCCTGAGGGATGGCCATATGAACCTGCAGTCCCTGCTGTCCTTCGCTGTCAAAATGGATGAAGCCGCCCATGGCGTGAAGCAGTCCTCTGGCGATCGGAAGCCCCAGCCCCAGTCCGCCTGCAAAACGGCTGCTTCCGGAATCTGCCTGATAAAAATCATCGCACATTTGGGTAAGCTGGGAATTTGTCATACCAATCCCGGTATCATAAATGTCTATGAGAAGATTTATTCCGTAACTTTCCGGGCGGAATCCGATACAGACATTAATGCCACCCTCTTCTGTGAACTTAATGGAATTTTCCGTCAGGATCTTCAGGACATGGGAAATTTTTTCTGCGTCTCCGATCAGGACAGCCGGTATTTTTGGATCAATATCAAACACGATTTCCAGCTGGTGCCTGTTGTTTTGCATGGCAGCCATGGTAATGACATCATTCAATATGGATGTGATCATATACGATTCCCTGGAAGGAGTCAGAGTACCTTCCACGATTTCCGTATAGTCCAGCATATTGTTGATCTGATTGGAAAGACGTTTACCAGCCTGCTGTATGGAACGAATACCCTCTCGTACTTCCGATGAAATATCTTTTTCCAGTATGACATCGCTGAGTCCCAGGACCATATTGATGGGCGTTCGGAGTTCGTGGGACACATTTGATAAAAACTGGGCGTTCTGCCGCCCGGCTGTTTCCAGCTGTGTGAGAATTTTTTCCTGTATTTTCTGATCTTCCCGTCTTTTGTTGATCCGGTATGTTGCGATTGCCATGGAACCCGCTACTACGGTGGCACCGAAGCCCAGGCGTATTATGTTTCGGGCATGTCCAAGACCGGCCATGGTATGTAAAACAAAAAAGTGGTAAAACAGTTCCAGTATATACAGGCCGATGGTCATATGGAGAAGCCGTTTTTTGTCAAACATGGAAAATATTAACAGAAGCATACAGGCGACAGCAGGTATATCATAGAGGACAGTGTCATGTACCCCGAAGAAAAAAAAACCGATCATCAGCAGGCTGGCACACAGGTTTTCATAAGATGCCTCAGAACAGAATCTTCCGATATGGAGAACCCATACAAGAAAATTGCCCATAACAATAACAGGTACCATCCATGGTTCCCATGCCATGGATATTGTAATCAGAATCAGCATGACGCCGAATATGGTGACAATGCTGGCCAGAAGCAGGTGTATGCTTGTTTGTCCTTTTGCTCTCATTTCTTCT
>Ga0137297_10181_pt1 | contig 50652 bp, 38 predicted proteins | sample RamsorincwithD2O_FD_97191 | JGI IMG/M metagenome (GOLD analysis project Ga0137297, IMG submission 97191) | Mouse cecal microbial communities from Vienna, Austria - Mucin amended with D2O | ecosystem: Host-associated > Mammals > Digestive system > Large intestine > Cecum | place: Austria: Vienna...
CAGCATCATAGAAAGAGAAAATAAACTGACAGAGTTACTTGTTTTAATATTGCTGTAATTTTTTAAAGGGCGGTGTTGGAAATGAAAATAAACAATTGGCGGCGCGCTATATTGATGGGCGTTATTTCGGCATTTGCAACTACTTTGGGATGTTTTGTTTTTACATACATTCTGAATATTTTAACCGGCGAGTTAGCAGTTGTTTCTGTAAGTATGTATCCGGATATGCAAAGAATTGCCAGTGTCTATGTGCCAATCGTTCTGATAGGCGGCGGTGTTTTGTCCGCTTTGATATCCTTGCTGTTGCTGCGTTATACTTCCGCAAAATTTTTATTGGCGTATCTACCGGTTAGTATGACACTGTATATTGTGCTGTATCTTTCTGTATATTTTATTGTTCTGCCGTTCGCTAAAAATACTGCGCTATGTACGTGGGATTTTTTACTATACTACACAGTATTGTTTCCGGCTGGTGCGGCAGTCGGAACGCTGCTGTCCATTATCATAAATCAAGTGAAACATCATAGAGCATAACAGTGTTTGCCGCACATGGAAACAAGGACGGAAAAAGAGTTGTGTAAAAGCCATATGTTCTTGGGAAAAAGGTTCGGTTAATCTAATAAAATGATACTAATATGAAATTTGGAGATGATTTCTTTCAATAGAAATTGTCTCTTTTTTGTTTGTATGAAGAAAACAAAAAAGAGAGACATTAAATCGGGTACTGAGACAGTATGGGAAAAGCGCTGTATGACCCAAGAATTGATAGAAAATGGTAAATGTAGGTGCTATGATATGAGATGTCTTGTTTTGTTAACTAATTCTAAAAATTGTTACTGGACATAGCTTTATTTTTTCTTTACAATAATAAGTGAAGGAAATACTTAAGGTCTTATGCCTAATAAAGGGGAAGTAGCATTGAAAGCACTGGTACAATCTAGTTCGTTGCCGATAAAAAAGAGTTGTTTAGTGCGTTTAAAAGAGGATATCAAAAAGTTCAAAATCGTTTATATGATGGCGCTGCCTGTGATACTATACTATCTGGTATTTCATTATGCGCCAATGTATGGTGCGGTTATTGCTTTTAAGAATTTCAACCTTGCTGACGGCATTTGGGGAAGTGAATGGGTAGGACTGCAAAACTTTATGGAGTTTTTCAACAGCAGATACTTTACAAGATTGTTGTTTAATACCTTAAATATCAGTTTAAATACGCTTGTTTGGGGATTTCCGGCACCTATTATTTTGGCACTGTTGCTGAACGAATTGAAAGGGAAAGTTTTCTCCAAAACAGTTCAAACCATTACATATTTACCGCATTTTATATCTCTTGTTGTTATTTGCGGAATGATTCAGGACTTTACCTCGGAAAAGGGTATTATTGTTCAATTATTATCTGTGTTTGGTTTTCGACCACAGAATATGCTGAACAACAAAAATTTATTTGTGCCGATTTATGTGATATCGAATATATGGCAGGAAGTTGGCTGGAGTTCCATCGTGTATTTGGCAGCGCTTGCCGGAATTGAACCGGAGTTATATGAGGCAGCCAAAATCGATGGCGCGGGAAAACTCAGACAGACGCTCAGCATTACCCTTCCAGGTTTGATACCAACGATTATGGTAATGCTAATTCTCAGAGTAGGCAGTTTGTTAAATGTCGGATATGAAAAAATAATTTTGCTTTATAATGAACTGACTTATGAGACAGCGGACATCATATCATCTTTTACATACCGGAGAGGATTGCAAGAATTTGCATGGTCTTATAGTGCAGCTGTCGGATTGTTTAATGCGGTCATTAATTTCATTTTATTAATATTGGCAAATACCATCAGTAAAAAAATGAATCATACCAGTTTATGGTAATGGGGAGCGCGGAAAATGAAAATAAAAGAATCTGTCCCACAAAAAATATTTCACAAATGTAATGTTTGTTTTATGGTGTTGATGATAGTTGTAACGCTCTATCCGTTTATGTATGTGTTCTTTGCTTCACTGAGCAATGCGACGCTGCTTATGGCGCATCAGGGTCCGCTATGGTTTCCGATAGCGCCCAATTTAGATGCATATGAAGCGGTATTAAAAAACAAAATGATTTTTTCAGGGTATAGAAACACTGTTATCATATTGGCTATCAGCCTTATATTAAACATCGTGCTCACATCTTTTGGCGCCTATGTGTTATCCAGAAGAGAAATTATGATAAAGAAACCCTTAATCATATACATTGTATTTACCATGTTTTTCTCAGGAGGACTGATTCCGTTTTATTATGTGGTTACATCGCTGGGAATGTACGATACACTTGTGGCGGTGATATTACCGAGTGCGATAAACACCTTCAATTTGATTATACTAAGGACAGGGTTTGAGGGAATACCGGTGAGTTTAGAGGAATCGGCAAAATTAGACGGCGCGGGAGATTTGACTATCCTGTTTAAAATTATGATACCGCTTACACTGCCGACGATTGCAGTGGTGATACTCTACTATGCGGTGGCAACGTGGAATGCTTGGTTTCATGCAATGATTTTTATCAGAACCAGAAGCTTATATCCGCTGCAATTGGTATTGCGCGAAATACTCATCGGATGCGATACAAGTATTATGGAAAACGGAGCGGATTTGGGGGAGGCGCAAGCAGTATCCGAAACGATTCAATATGCAGTGATTATGGTGGCAACCATGCCGGTATTGATGATATATCCGTTTTTGCAAAAATATTTCGTCAAAGGTGTGTTGGTAGGAGCAGTGAAAGGGTAGCCTTGCGCCTACGGGAGACGACAATCCGAAAGATGCCAAAATATCGCCGTTTTAGGCGGGTTCAAATTGGAAGCGTCAGACTAATTAAAGGAGATTATTTATGATGAAGAAAAGGTTCATTTCTGTAGTAGCAGTGATGTGCGGCATTGTATTGTTTGCCGGCTGCGGCGGAAAAAATGCATCTCGTAATGGCAGCGGGGATAATGTACTTACAATTTGGATGAGAAATTCTGCGCCAATTGGGGGATATACGGATAAATCTCAATTTCCGTTTAAAGAGGCGTTAGAGCAGGAGACAGGGATTAAATTAGAATTCATTTTTCCGGCGTTGGGACAGGACCCGCAGCAGTTCAATTTGCTGCTTGCGTCCCGCAACTTACCGGACATTGTTTCCTATTATTGGGGGGATGTTCCGGGTGGTGCGGAAAAAGCAATTAAAGATGGCTATATTTTGAAAATGGACGATGCATTTTTAAAAAAGAATTCCCCTGATTTTTATGAAATTATCAACAGCAACGAAGCATATAGGAAACTTTCACAGACAGACAGCGGAGATTATTATTATTACCCCAGGCTTTTAGATATTGGAGGAGAGAAGGAAATTACTGCTGTTGTCAGCGGATTTGTAATGCGTGCAGACTGGCTCAGGGAATTAGGACTGGAGGCGCCGGAAACCTATGATGAATGGTACCGGGTACTCAAAGCATTTCAAGAGCAAAAAGGAGCAGCGGCGCCGTTTTCGGGAAGAGTGGCAGAAATTAAAAAAGGGTTTGAAAGCGGTTTTGGCTTTTTATTAAGTTACTATTTAGATGGCGATAAGGTAAAATACGGATACTATACACCGCAGTATCAAGACTATTTGCGCACTATGCATAAATGGTATAATGAGGGATTGTTGGATCAAAACTTTGCGAATATTGACGAGAGAATGTTGACTGCAAAAATGTTGTCAAACGAGGTAGGTGCGACCTATGCTTGGATTGGAAGCGGCATGGGCGTCTGGTTAAAGGCTGCGCAAGAAGAAAATTTTGATTTGGTGGGGGTGCAATTTCCGGTCAAGGAAAAAGGCAGTCCGGTGGAATATGGAAGCAGGAATTTACCAGTTGCATCTCTGGGAAGTGCAATCAGTGCTGACAGTAAAAAGAAAGAGTTGGCGGCTCATTTTTTAAACTTCGGTTATACGGAAAAGGGGCATATGTTGAATAATTTTGGAATAGAAGGTCAGACATACCATATGGAAAATGATTATCCAAAATATACGGAACTTGTGACAAACAATATAGAGGGACTTTCTATGCAGCAGGTGCTTTCCAGCTATGCCGGACTTGATTATTTAAACTCCTACAGACAAGACTACCGGTATATTCAGCAATATTATAATATGCCGCAGCAGCAAGCGGCACAAAAAATCTGGATGCAGACGTCAACCGACCATATCATGCCGACCGTCTCTTTAACGGAAGCAGAGAGTAGTGAATATGCTCAAATCATGACGGAGATAACTACATATCAGAATGAAATGTATCTTAAATTTATTATGGGTGCAGAACCTATTTCAAAATTTGATGACTACATGAATGCGTTAAAAGAAATGGGAATAGAACGGGCGATTGAGATTAAGCAAAATGCTTACGATAGATTTTTAAACAAATAAATCATAGATAAATGTATTGATGGGGAGAAATGATGTTTAATAAACTGTTATCTCGAAAAAATAGTGTCATTCACAAATGGTTCATTTCATATGTCGTTGTGTTTTTAATACCTATTTTGATTAGCGTATTCGTATATGGTTATATGCAGAGTTCTCTCAGGGAACAGATTAAAAACACAAACCAATTGGTGCTGAATCAATTGATTCGTGAGTTTGACAATATCGTAATGGATATGGTTGGCGTTGGCGACCAACTGGAACTGAATAAAACAATTAGAAGCTATGCTTTTTCAAATACAGAAAAAGAAAATTTGAAGCTTCTGAGTCTCAACGAAATTTCTGGTGAATTGAAAATTTTTGGGAAAAATACAGACGCGCATTGTTTATATCTGTATTGCAGCGATATGGATATGGTGGTAACGAGCAGCGGCGTTTATCCCAGTAAATATTTTTATTCCACTTATGTCGGAAGTGATATGAGTTATGAAGGTTGGAAGGAAATACTGTCGCAAAAGCATTATTCTGAATTAGAACTTTTGCAGTTTCAGTTTAATGAGGATACTTCTACAGACGGTATAGCGTATATCAAAACGTTGCCTGCGGATGCAGCGAATGGTAACTATATTACGATGTGCATGATGTACGATATGACGGATTTTCGCAATAAAGTGAAAAATAGTAAGTTAATTGACAATGGTATCATGTTTGCCATTGATAAAAATAATACGCGCATTCCGATTGTTAATAACACAGCGAATGAAATTGAACTGGAAGAGCTACAATCACAGGAGATATCAAACGACAAATTTGTCGTTTCAGACACCCCTTCCAGCCTGATGAATTTGAAATATGTGAGTATTATGCCGTGCGATACGGTTGACAGCCAGATGAAATATATTATGTGGATTATTATTGTCAGTATCATAGTAGTAATCATCATCGGCTCCTTTGTGATTTTCTACTTGGTAAGGAAAAATTATAAGCCGATTGTGAATCTGTTTTCAGCATTAAAGTTAAAATATACCGGCGAGGAAAATGAATTTTCGTTTTTAAATGATATTATTGATAAAACAGTTTCTGAAAATCGTGAGATCTCCAGTAAACTGGAGGAGCAGCAGCAAATTGTACAAAGTTCTTTTTTGAGACGGTTGCTCATTGGCGGTGTGGATTATGATGCACCAATTGAGGAAATTTTAAGTAACATGAATATTTGTATGCCATATAGCAAATATGTCCTTTTAATGTACTATGTGGACAGTTACGGTGACTTTTTTGAAGGAGCGAATTCCCTAAATGAATATAGAAGAATCGAACGGGTTGATTTTGTTTTTAAAAATATTGTTGGAGAATTGCTGGGCGAACATTTTAAACATGTCTCATTTAATGACGAAACGGTAACCTATTTTCTGTTCAACTTTGAAAATCGAAAAGATACCCCCAAAATTTATGAACTCGCCAAAAAAAGTCAGAAAATTATTTTTGATAATTTTAACATTCAGTTTACCATTGCCGTAAGCGATATACATGACAGTTACCGCGGGATTGCAGAAGCCTATCAGGAGGTACTGGAGGCAATTAAATATAGGTCGCCGGCAAGCGGAGATTTCATTGCATTTGAGGATATCAGACAGGAGGATAATAAATATAAGTATTATGAAAGCATGGATGAAGAAAATCTGATTCGCGTTATCAAATCCGGAGATGCTGCATGTGCAATTGATATTATTCAATCAAATCTTGCGCTGGATACCTATTCTTTAAAAGGCAGAAGGCGTGTTATTTATGATATCATCAAAATTTTAATTAAACTGATTGATGAAGGGACGCCGGAAGGATACAGCAATTTAGCATTAAGAGATAGTTTAATAGAGGTATTATTTGAAAATAAATCCGTTGCGGAAATGGAACAGATTGTGTACGCCGCGATTGAAGATTTAGTACAATTTTTTGACAATGACGATAACAATAATATCGTGAGAGAAATTGAGAAGTTCGTAAACGATAACTATATGAATCCAAACATGAATATCGCCATGATCGGAGAACATTTTTGTTTGTCGCCCGCCTATATGTCAAAGTTATATAAGCAGGGCAAAGGAATTGGATTACTAGACTATATGAATAAAACGAGGATAGAACACGCGAAACTTCTTTTGCAAGAATCCAGAATGAATTTAGAGGATATTGCCATTCAAGTGGGCTTTGCCAACAAAATTACCTTTATGCGAGTGTTTAAAAAATATATGAGAATGACGCCGGGAAAATATAGGGAAGTGCATCGATTGGAATAAAAAAGATATATTTTGAGACGGGTGAAACAGGAATGATAATGTGAGGAGGAATTTATGATGAAAATGGGAAGGGTTAGTATTTTGATAGTGTCGTTATTATTGGCATTGCTGGGCAATGTCTCTGTAACGGCAGAAGAAAGTCCGGTAGCTCCGGAGACTTTCGATATACAAGATACAAAATATGAACAGCCGTTGGCGACGCTGCACGCGTTTGATGTCATGCTTACCTACAAAGAAGAGGCATATAACCCCAATCAGTCAGTTACAAGAGGGGAATTTGCAAACGCAATTGCAGGATTGCTTACCGATATCGGTACGGACCAAATTGCAATATTTGGGGACGTGCCGGCGGATAGTGAATTATCCAAAAATTTGGCGAAACTATATGGACGCGGCATTATCAGCGGAACAGGAAAATGGACGTTTGAACCTGATGATGTGATTACATATCCGGAAGCGGTCAAGATGTTAGTATCTGCGTTGGGATATCATCATTTAGCGGAACAACTGGGCGGATTTCCCTATGGATATTTGCAGGCGACAAATAAAATCGGATTGGAAATTGATACGAAAAATAAGCAGGGAAACGGACTGACCTTGGGAGAGATGACCTTGCTTTTGTATAAAGCTTTGGACATTGAAGTGCCGCAGATGAAAATGGTAGGCCCCACCGTTTCCTTTATCACCACGCCGGGAGAAACTTTGCTCTACAAAGAACGCGGTATCTATAAGGCAAGAGGATTTGTGGACGGCAACGAATATACTATGACAAACAGAAAAAACAGCAGCTTTAAAAAGGACATCATTTCCATTGACGGCGAGGAGATGGAGACTGAGTTTGCGGACGCCAATCAATATCTGGGATACAATGTCATCTATTATTATAAATTGGATAAGGGCGATAGTAAACGCCTTGTGTATCTGTATCCTGATAAAGGCAGAACCAATGTAATTGAGATTCCGGCGCCGATGATAAGCGAGGCGACCACCAAGAACGCCATTTATTATTGGGTGGACGATTACATGGACAGGCAAGCATGGAAAGCGGATATCAGTTCCACAGCAAGTGTGATTTATAACGGCGTTTACTGCGGCAAAGTACATCTGTTGGAGGAAAGCTATTTCAAACCGAACGTCGGCAGCTTGAAACTGATTGACAATGATACGGACGGAGTGTATGACATTATCAGTGTAGAAAGCTATGAAACGGTTTTCGTAGACAGTGCGCTGAAGTCAGACGAAATCATTGTAGATAAATATACCGGAAAAACCTATGAACTCAATACCATAAGTGACGGAATCAGACCTGTTATATTGCTGGGCAGCGAAATAGTTGATTTTTCGAGTATCAGTAAAGGGAGTGTTGCTTCCGTTGCAAAAACCATGGACGGTCAAATCATACGTGTTTTGATATTGGAAGATGAAGTAACAGGTGAAGTGAGTGAAATTTTTGATAATGATGTTGTGATTGACGGCATTCGCTACACCATTGCTGAAAGCTATTTGGAAGCAGTACGGATAGGCGCTAAGGATGCAAAAGAAATTCGGGTAGGAACGTCCGCTACGTTTTATCTTGATTACAATGGTTACATAGCTGCGGTCGGGGACACACAAAAAACTGATAAATATGGATATTTGGTAACATATGCAAGTTCGGCGCTTGGTAAAGTGGAGTTTAAGATTTTCGGCGATGACGGTAACATGCACATTTTGAACACCGCCAAGAAAATCAATGTAGACGGACGTTCGCTTATGCCAAGCGAGACAGTTCAATATTTGCACAACAACAAGATAACGGGCAGTACGGCAGTGGCATATAAAGTGAACGGCGCGGGTGAACTTTCGTTTTTAGATACGCCTGCTTTAGGTGCAAATGAAACGGCAGACAACAGTTTGACACTAACAAACCCATTAACCAAACGTATGTACAGAGATTATACACAAGGGTTCATTTTCAGAAACGGAGAAGGAAATGAATCGTATGGAGAATTTTTCCTGCAAAACAACACTATTATATTCAGCATACCGCCAGATGAAACGGCAGATGATGAATATAAAATCATAAAATCCGGCTCCTTCCAAAGGGATTCCTTTTATTTGATAGAAGCGTATAACGCGAGTGAAGAGGGAAAGGTGAAGCTGGCGGTCTTGAAGATAGATGAAACAAATAGTTCTATTGTTGAGGAGGATAACGAAATCGGCGTAGTGACAAAAATTACAAAAGCTTATGATGAAAAACTAGGCGCCATTTCAAAAATCTATATGCTGTATCAAGGACAAGAGGTGGGCTATTTAACATCAGACAAATTAAAAACAACAAAGTATTTGCTGTATCCATCGACTGCTGGGTTAAATGTGGCAAAAGTGGAGCAAATACCGTTTAACGAAATCATTCCCGGAAGCATTGTCCAATTTTCGTTAGACAGCGCGGGAAAAATCAATGAACTGCGCAAGATAACGCCGCAGGAAAGCGGACTTTCTTTCAAGGAGCAGCATTCATGGATTACAAGGCGGCAGATGTATGAAGAAAAAATTTATGGAACGGTTGTCGCCAGAGATAACGATACCTTTAAGATAAATGCCAACGGAACAGACTATTTATATCGGATACCAAGCGGCACAACAACCTATATTTTTGATACCAAGACAGGGGAAGCATCTCTCGGTTCCACTGATGATATTATCGGTTCAGAAACAAAGGGTTCCCAAATATTTGTTATCACGCGAAATGTTCAAGTGCGTGCAGTCGTTGTATATAAATTTGAAACGGAGGAATAGAAAATGCGGAACAAAAAAATAGGCAGTATTCTTTTAGCTGTGTTTTGTATGGTAAACTTGATGACAGGCGTCATTGTCCACGGTGAAATGGGGGAAGCGCGTTATGTATCGGCAGACGGCGCATTTGACAGAACAGACGCCGAATATGTGGACGGTGCGCTGCCGTCCATTGCCAAAGGCTGGACTTATAGCGGAGGAACTTCTTTAACATGGGCATTCGGCGTCGGCGGAAAAGCAGCAACCGACAGAAGTGCAAAAATTGTCGGTGGCGGCGGTGGTCTGACCTTCCAAAAGAGATTGGAAGGAGACGAAGGCAGAAACGTTGTTCCGGAAGGCGGATATCAGGTAGTGGAATTTAGTGTTTATTCTGAAGATATCGGTATTGAAAAACGTTTGGAACTCAAGAGCGGAAGCAATTGGTGGACGAACGGCGGCAAACAGACAATGCGGATTGGTGGCAACAGCGATTCACAAGCATTTATATTCAATGCTACTAACGTCCCGACAGATACAATTCAATTTAAAGCAAAGAAATGGTATACAATCACCATGATTTTTCAGGAGGGTTCAACGGATTACAAAGCATATATAAACGGTATTCCTGTCGGTACATTTAAAGGTCATGCGAGCGGGGGCTATGCAGGTATTGATACGTTGAAATTTTCGTTGCCAGGAAACGCAAATGCAAATTCTCTGGTGCTGGACGATATGAAAGTATATGATTTAACAGGCGAAACAGACGGTGATGCAACGGTTTCGGAATGTACTTATACAATGGAAGCAGAGAATATTTCGGAAATTCCATATCTTACAACGGCAGCGCAGTTGAAACAGGGTATTACCACAAGCAAAACAGGTGCAAGTGTGAATGTGGAATCCAAAAGCGGAATCCAACTGACGGATACCGACTATGTTGAAACTGGTATGACAATGGTGGTGACAGCGCCCAACGGCGTCACCAAACGCCGCTATACTTTAAGTGTACAACCGGAATCTGGCGACAATTCCTCCAATGCCAAAGCAAGCGTGAATGATGTTTTAGCAGGAAACGCCATTGACGATGACAAGACATCCTGCTGGGTAGGAAATTGGGACACGAAAGAAGAAACTTGGATTAGCGTAGACGCCGGAGAACCTACAGAATATAACTCTATTGCTATTACCGGCGAAAATATTTCAGAAGATATTGGGCTTATGATTTCTGATGATGATGCTGATTATCAGGAGGTTAGCATTTTGGGAATGGAACGGGAGGAAGCTGAAAACAAAGCGACCATTTCTTTTGAAACGCTGTCGGCAAGATATTTTAAACTGGTTATGCCGGGCGGTGCGCGTCCACCGAAAATTTATGACATTGATTTTATCTATACCGATTATACACCGGAGATAAAAATCGAGGGGAAATTCTATGCAGGGTTAAAGCTAAAAGGTGTATATCAATTCTTTGATTTTGACGAAACAGTGGAGGGCAACAGCTGCGCATACAGATGGCTGGTGTGCGAAGGCGAAAGTGAGCAGCCTATTTCCGGTGCTGATAGCACAGAATATGTGCTGACGGAAAACGAAACAGGCAAAAAAATCAAATTTGAAATAACGCCTGTCAAAGGCGATACGCCAGGAAAATCCTATACCAGCGAGGCATATGGTCCTGTACAGCCCAATCCGGCAACCGTGGACGCAGCTGCCATTAACATTGGCGTACCTGAAAGCGACTATGAGAAAATCACAAAAGATTTGGTGCTTGCAACACAAGGCGCCTCAGGTGCAACAATCAGCTGGGAATCCAGCAATCCGAATGTCATTGCAACGGATGGCGCGGTACTGCGGACAACAAAAAATGAACCGGTGACGCTGACCGCTACGGTTTCTTTTGAGGACGGTCCTGTCGTGAAAAAACGCTTTGATTTAGTTGTTTTGAAAAAAGAAGTTGCCAATAATAATACCGGTGGAAGTGCATCCGGCGGCGGAGGAGGCAGAGTCACAAGCAAAGGGGAAAACTACGCTGTTCCGTATTATCAACTCGGACAGCAGGATATGACACCGTTCCAAAACCAGCAGCCGGCAGTAAAAGAATTTCAGGATTTGGACAGCGTTCCGTGGGCAAAAGATGTGATTGTGCAATTATATCATAAAGGCATTATCAACGGCACTTCCGAAACGGCATTTTCTCCCGAAAACAATATTACGCGGGCGGAATTTACTAAGATAATTGTCACTTTGTTTGATTTAAAATTGCAAAACGGTGCTTCGGATTTTACAGATGTGGCAAATAACGAATGGTATACCGACTACATTTATACAGCTGTGCAAAATGGTATCATCAACGGATATTCTGACGAAACCTTCGGTGTGAATGACAGCATTACGCGCGAACAGGCGGCAACGATTCTATACAGAGCGCTGAAGAAAAAAGGGGAAACATTAAAAGCGGAGGAAACGGCATTTTCCGACAAAGACAATATCGCTGATTATGCGGCGGAAAGCATAAATGCGTTGACATCGAATGAAATTTTATCAGGCAATCCTGATGGCACTTTTAACCCGAAAGGAAATACCACACGTGCTGAAACTGCAGTGATGGTATATCGGGTGTATACAAAATATTGTGAATAGAGGAGGGACAGCATTGAAATCTTTATGCAGTCTCATTTTGGCGGCTGTCTGCTTGTGTTCCGTCCTGCCTTCGGCTGCCGTATCTGCGGCGGACAATGCTACATTAAGTATTGCGGCGGTGACAGGAGAAATGCGCAGCGAAAAAGGCGAAACAACCGCAAAAGATAGTGATGCACTGAAAGCCGTTGCTGACGGAAATTGGTCTACGCAGTTTTTTGCTTCGTCCGACACACAAAACGGCAATATTGTGGCGGCGTTGTCCGCTCCTGCCACGATAAATCAAGTGATTTTGAAACAGGGAAACAGCGTGAGAGAACTGACCTGCAGCATTGATGTTTCGCTTGACGGTAAAGTGTGGGAAAATGCGGTGCAGGCTGAAAAAACAAAAAATCCTATCATTACATTTGACATTGACTATGTGCAGGCATTATATGTGCGGTTCAACATTTTGAAAATCACGTCAGTAGGACCCTATAAAGGATTTAGCATCAGTGAATTTGAAATTTACGGCGAGAGTACAGAGACGAACGATACAAACAGCGGTGCGGTAAAAGAACCGCAGAACAATGATTTTTATCATCAGCATCGATATGATTATATCAGTGAAGACCAGATTCAGGCAATCAAAAACTCTCTGACCGACGGCGTGGCTATGGCAATTAACAATTCCAAAGCGATTGTGGATACAAATAAAGTGTCCATAGACAGCCAAAACAGCAGTATAGCACCTAGAATCATAGATGACATCATGTATATTCCGGCAAAATTCACGGCGGAGCGGCTGGAAGGGACCTATGCGTTTGACAGCGAGGCGAAAACAGTCACCATCAGCAGCGGCGAAAACCGTGCACAGTATCGTGTGGAAACGGCGGTACGGTCAGATGATGCGCAATATCATTTGGTTTCGGCGGAATCGGATACAGAAGAAGTGCTGGCGCTTGATATAGATGGCGTGCTGTATGTTCCGGCGGCAGCGTTAGCTGAATTATTTGGAAAACAATGTTATACGGACGAAAGAGGGTTTGTTGTCATCAGCAATGATGTGTCCATTTATGAGTTTGAAGCAAAGACAGCGCTTGATACGGAGCGGAATCTTTCCAATTGGGTTGTAAATCGGATTGTGTTTGACGGCGCTGATGAAAAACAGATATTAAAAGATTTCAGCAAGACCGGCATGAAGGGACAGCATCCGCGCGTTTTGGCAAATACGGATAAAGTGAATCAAATGATTGCACTATCAGAGACAGATGAACGCATGAAAAAATACTACAATGATATTATTCAGCAAGCGGATTCGCTCCTGCCGATAGAGCCGCCCTCTTACCAAAACAGAAATCAAACAATGAACAGAATCAGAATACTGGCTATGGCATATCAGCTCACAAAGGACGCTAAATATGGTGCGCGCGGCTGGAAAGAAATTGAATTGTTATGCAGCTATCCCAATTGGACGCCTGCGGAAGTGTTTGATTTGTCCTATTACAGTAAAGCAGCGGCGCTTGCCTATGATTGGTTCTATGATTATATGACGCCGCAGCAGAGAAAAATATTGAAAAATGCAATGGTGGAGAAGTCATTGAATGTTTTTCTGTCAGCGCATCAAACTGCCTCCCGCGGTGGGGAAAACGGCGGAAATGATACCCATCATGTTATCATCAATACCAATCATAACATCACCCAAAATACAGGGGCAATTATGCTTGCTTTGGCATTGCTGGATGAAAAAGACGTTACGGACAAATGCGCTGAAGTGATTGCGTCGGCGCTCAAAGGGATTGAGTATTATTTGCCTTATATGGCGATGTTCGGTTCTGGAAAAGAAAGTATTTATTATTGGTATTACCCAATGGAATCAACCGTCGAAACAATTCGTTCCTTAGAAGGTATTTTGGGTAGCGATTATGGTATCAGTAATATGCCGGGCATGGAAGTGACAGGAAACTTTCCTATCCACATGACAGGCTCCACCGGCATGGCGTTTAACTGGGGAAATGCACAAACAGGCTATTATGTTTCTTCAGAGGTAACTTGGCTGGGCAACCGTTACGGCGACAAAACATTATCTGCCGCCCGCATGAACGGACTTGAGGACAGAAATATTTTGGCGCATCCTTATGATTTGTTGTATTATGAACCTGAAAAATTAGATACAGATTTCCTTCCGACACTAGATAAAACCTTCGGACGGACAGAAAGCGTGGGAATGTTTAGTGCGCTGCGTGACAGCAATGCTTTATATGTTGGCTTAAAGGGCGGATATAATAATGACGTTCATAATGCATTGAGCACTGGAGCCTTTGTGTTGGACGCACTGGGAGAACGCTGGGCATGGCTGATTGGACAGGAAGATTACAGCGTGCCTGGATATTGGAATTATAGCGAAAACGGACAGCGGTGGACATACTACAGAATGCGCGCGGAGGCGCAAAACGCTTTGGTGATTAACCCGGGAGATAAGCCTGACCAATACCCGTTTGGTTATTCCAAAATTGAAAAATTTGAAAGTAAACCAAGAGGCGCTTATGCTATTATAGATGCAACGCCGGCATTTGCAACTGATAATAAGGTAAAAAAAGTGCGGCGCGGCGCGTTCTTAACGGAAAACCGCACAAAGGTGATTATTCAGGATGAAATAGAAGCAACCAATTCCAATTACTATTTTATGATGCAAACGCAAGCAGATATCCAAATTCAGCCGGACGGCAAAACGGCGATATTAGAACGAAACGGCAAGAAAATGTTTGTAGAACTGCAATCAACTAATCCGGATGCGAAGTTTGCGACCATGGATGCTGTGCCGCTATCCACTTCGCCGCATCCAGAACAAAATTCTCCAAACAATGGTGTTCGCAAACTGGTGGTCAATGTGAAAAATACGAACGACTTAACGGTTTCGGTGATTTTCACACCACTGGCAAACAAACAAAGCAATATTACCTCTGCCAAAATGGTAGGTATGGATAATTGGGAAATTCCGGACGGAGATTTGAAAGCGATGCAATTGGAAAGCTTGACGGTAGACGGAAAGACGATAGAAGGATTCGCGCCGAACCGAACAGATTATAAATTATTCCTGCCGCATGATTATCCGGACACAATTCCAGAGGTTGTGGCGACGTCAGAATTTGAAACCACTGTTACGCTGCCGAAGGAACTGCCCGGAACGGCAACAGTAACCATGACGGATGCGGAAACAAACCGTACTGTCATCTGCAATATTCTAATGCAGCGGGAACAAAATATCGGCGTGAAAGCGAGTGCAGTGCCTGAACCCGAAAATCCACCGACCAATACGCTGGACTATGATTTGGAAACGCGGTGGGCGGCCGAAGGAGAACAATGGATTGAATATGATTTGAAGGAACCGGCTCAGTTAGAATCTGTTTCAATTGCATGGGCTTCCGGAAATGCGCGTAAAGCAATATTTGATATTGAAGTTTCTGTCGACGGTGAAAACTGGACAAAAGTTTGGGGCGGAGAAAGCAGCGGCGCAACGCTCGACTTTGAAGAATTTTCATTTAACGCCGTGCAGGCGCAATATGTGAAAATTGTCTGCCACGGAAACAGCGTCAGCAAATGGAACAGTATTAATGAAATTCAATTCAAATATAAAAAATAAATGATACAATCCGGCAGATAGGTTCCTCTCCTTTTCATGAGGCGGGGAACCTATTTTGTTTAGCGAATATAAGGAGATTTTGAAGGGATAAGGAGTTATGCAATGAACAGTGATATAAAATTTAAGTATGAAAGCAGACCGCAAACAAAATTATGCATAGATGGGGCGGAATCGATTCGTAAGGTGATGTACAGGCACAGCTCCATGGAAGAATTAAGGAAAGAATTTCATCAAAAAAATGCGGGACATCCACGCGTGCTGGCAACGCGTGAAGATTTTGAAGATATTATTGCAAGAATAAAAACCGATACCAGAACAAAAAAGTTTTTTGATGAAGTTGTGCGAGAAGCAGAAGAACTTTTACAAACACAGCCGCCGCAAACACCGGAGCGGCATCTCAGCACAGAACGATTAAAAAATCTGTGTTTGGTATACCGGTTAACAAAGGAAGAACGGTTTGCAAACCGCGCATGGCAAGAAATGGAGAGAATGTGTAGTTTCCCGACATGGTCGCCTACTGAAAAACTGGATATGGGGTACATATTAAAGGGCATGGCAATAGGCTATGATTGGCTATTCGATTTTTTATCTTCTGCGCAGCGTGAGATAGTAAGAACTGCGATTCTTGATAATGCGTTGCTGCCCGAACGTAAGGTTTATCAAAATCCTTATGAAGAAGGTGTGGACGCGCATTATATTTTGCAAAACACGAATCATAACGTATCCATAAACTGTGGGCTGATGATGGCAGCGGCGGCACTGTTTGATGAATGCGAAGAGGTTTGCAGCGAGATTATAGAGAGTGCATTATGGGCGCTCGAAAACTATCTGCCGGAATTTTTGGAATATGGCGCCGGAAAAGAAGGGGTATATTATTGGTATTGGCCCATAGAATCTACAAATGAAATCATGGGTACCCTGCGGGCGACTTTTGGGACAGACTATGGTATTAGCCGTACGCCCGGAATCGAAAAAACAGGCTATTTCCCCATATATATGACGGGTGCAACGGGAATGGCATTCAATTGGGGAAACGGACTTCCCAAAATGTATATCTCCGCTGATTTATTTCATTTGGCCAAAATACTAAATAAACCGGAACTTTGCAAGTTAAGGTTGAAAGCAATGGAAAAATATGATATAACAGCAAAGGCATATGACCTGCTTTGGTATTTGCCGTGCGGCTACGATTTGTCAGAACTTCCCAAAGATGGATATTTCGAGCGCACGGAATCGGTTGGTATGTGCAGCGACTGGGATGACAAAAATGCGCTGTCGGTCTGTTTGAAAGGTGGATTTAACAATGAGATTCATGGCAGTTTGAACACCGGTTCGTTTGTGTTGGACGCGCTGGGAGAACGCTGGGCGTGGCTGATTGGACAGGAAAGCTATGATGTTCCTGGATATTGGGATTACAGCGAAAACGGACAGCGGTGGACTTATTACAGAATGCGGGCGGAAGGTCAAAATGCTATGGTGCTAAATCCAAGCAATAAGCCCGACCAGTATCCGCTGGCATATTCCAAAATCGAAAAATTTGAAAGCAAGCCACATGCAAGTTTTGCCATTATTGATGCCACGCCGGCATTTTCAAATGATGAAACGGTGAATTCAGCAAAACGTGGCTTTTATATGTTAGATAATCGGCAAAAAATAATGATTCAAGATGAGATACAAGCACAGAATGCAGATTATTGGTGGTTTATGCAAACAAAGGCTGCGATTGAGATTGGGGCAGATGGTAAAACGGCAGTATTAGAACAAAATGGTAAAAAAATGATGGTATTTCTCCGATCAAATGTACCTGCTGTATTTCAAGTGTTGGATGCAAAACCTTTGCCGATGTGTCCCAATCCACCGGAAAACAGTCCTAATAGCGCGGTGAAAAAATTAACAGTGCATATTCCGGTGGCGAATGATATAACAGTTTCATTGGTGTTTGTACCGTTAACCGATAGAATCAATATTGGGAGAATTCCTACTTTAAAGACTATGAATACTTGGCATATTTTATAAAAAATATGGAAAAAAAGCCATTAATATTTGGAATGTTTAAATTCAAAAAAGATGGCAGTTTATTCTGCGAAGAAATATCTCGCAGTTTGTAATCGTCTGCTGTCATTGTTATTTCTCAATAATGGCAGTGGGCGGTTGATGCTTTAACATATGAATGCGATAAGCTCTTTACTTCGATATTTTCGTACGATATGACAAGATTTCTTGCAGCAAGCCTATAAGAAAACACTATTGACAAAGCTGAGATTTTGTGTATAATAAGGAGTAGAAGAGGAAGTGTGAGGGCAGATTATGGAGAGTAAAGTAGGAATTGTAGGAAATATAACTGAAATTATCGTACTTTTTTTTAATGTATTGATATATATGCAGTTAACCGTTCTCAAAAAAGATAATTATGTAACGCGTTTTCTGATATACGGTGGTTCCATTGTAATTATAGGGACATTTTTTGTATTGACATATACAGGTATTTTATCAGAGGCAATAGCATCCTTTTTATGTGTGACAATACCGAGTTTTTTATTGTTTTTTGCTTTGTCAAAATTTAAAGATTTTAGATTTTTTGTAACTTTTTGTTTCTTGGATACGGTAACTCTAATTATCACTTTCTTTACCAGGGCCATTCACGTTGTTTGTGGCGATGTACCCGGTATTATTAGTTCCTTCATTGTTTGCGCTTTGATGTTTCTTATTTATATAAATGGTAAATCTTATTTTCGCAGTTATCGAAAATTGATGGAAAATGTAAAAGATGGATGGGAAACGATGGCGCTTTCCTCCTTTTTGATTTATATATTACTTATCTTCACAGCAGCATATCCGAGACCTTTAATAGAAAGAATAGAATATTTGCCGGTATATCTGTTTTTATGCATTACCGTTCTTTCGTTTTATGCATTGTTTCTTGTAACACTCATGCACAAGAAAAAACTTTCCGATTTAAATGCACGGTTGATGAAAGAAAAACAGTGGCATAAAATCGCTTACAGAGATGCACTTACCGGTCTGAGAAACCGCATGTCCTATATAGAAAAAATCAATGAACTGGAGAGGACACTAGAAAAAACAAATGTTATTTATGCCGTTATGATTGATATTAACAATTTCAAAAAAATCAATGATACATTAGGGCATCATGTTGGCGACCTGACTTTACAAAATGTTGCAAAGTTGCTCTCGGATACTTTTTCGGAAGAACATTATACAGCGTTTCGTATCGGCGGAGACGAGTTTGCAATTATTGCGAAAGATGTATCGGAAGATACACTAAAAGAGAAAATCAAATCTATCAAAACGGCTGGGATGGACTCCGATATTGGTTGTCCGCTTTCGGTGGGATATTCTGCAGTGGATTTTGAACAAGATAATATTATGGAAAATGCGTTCATCCGTGCTGACAATGCGATGTATAAAGATAAAGCAAAATCAAAAATGTATCAAGAAAACGAATAAATAGCGAAAATACAACACCTTCGGTTGCTATGACGATTGTCATAATATCCGAAGGTGTTATGATTGATACAGATACGTACCGTTTTCTCCCCCTGAAATTTATATTCGTTATTAAGAGGGAGTATAACAGCGTTTATTAAGAACGCTAGTCGGCTTTTAATTTTGAAATTACAGTTTCATCAGGCGACACAAAAAGCGTTTTGTTTTTGACATATATCACCATGCCAGGCTTTGCACCGCCTGGCTTTTTTACATTACGGATTTGCGTATAGTCCACAGGCACATTGCTGGAAGCACGTGCTTTAGAGTGATAAGCAGCGAGCGCTGCCGCCTCCAGAATGGTGGTTTCAGGAATTTCCTGACCTTCGGAAATGATAACTGTATGTGACCCAGGAATATTTTTTGTGTGGAACCAAATATCGTTGCCACGGGCAATTTTCAAAGTCAAAAAATCATTTTGTTTGTTGTTTTTTCCGACAAGAATAGTAAATCCATCGCTGCTGGTATATTCCGCCGGCATAGAAACAGTATCCTTCTCCTTGCGTTTGCTCTGTTTTTGCCTGTTTTTGAGATATCCTCCGGCAGTGAGTTCTGCTTTGATTTCACGCAGGTCTGATGTAGATTCGCATTGAGCGATAGCAGTTGCGACGCTCTCTAAATATTCCAGGTCAGCGGCTGATTTTTTCAATTGCTGCGCTGCATTTTCTGCTGTACTTTTTAGTTTATTATATCTTGCATAATATTTTTGTGCGTTTTGGCTGGGCGTGAGTGTTGGATCCAGTTTGATTTTCACTTCAGGTAAATCTGTTTCATAAAAATTTTGTGCATGTAAAACGCGGTCACCGGATGAAATCTGGTAGATATTTGCAGTAATAAGGTCGCCATAAAGCTTATCATTCTCGCGTTTTTCTGCGTCTTGTACGGATTGTTCCTGTAAATGCATTTTCTTATGGCAACGCTGTATTAAATTGTTGACTGTCTTTGCCATATCGCGGCTCAGCGTAACCATTTTATTATGCCGCTCCCGTTCCAGATAGAAGCTGTCTAATGACTCGCATAATTGCGCAACAGGCTGGACGCGGTACAGTGATTCATATTGTGTGATAGGAACCGGTGCAAAATCAACTGGTTTTGTGCCATCATAAAGCAGTACCGGCGAAAAGGTGCACGATTTCACTTGTTCAAAAAAATGAGTGAGTTCCGCTGCAACATCATAAATCTGGTTGTTGGTGAGTTCTGCAAGTGTCAAATCTGTTCTGCCCAAAGCGCGGTAAGCAATTTCGCGCGATAGCAATGGGGATAACCCCAATATCGTTTCAAGCAGAATTTTGTCAATTGCTTTTCCGGGCGCGCCATGTGTAATAATTTGGAAAAACTGTGTTTTATCGCAGGAAAAAGGATGTTGCTTTTCCATTTTAGGCGGTAATTCATAGGGGAGACCGGGCAGAACCAAGCGCATGGAAGTGACTGTATCGTCGACATGTCGAATGCAGTCCGCTATTTTTCCGTTTTCATGTACCAGCAAAATGTTGCTATATTTTCCAAGCAGCTCCACTACCAACTTTTTCACTACAATGTCGCCAAGTTCGCTTCGCACTTCAACTGCAAATTCGATGATACGTTCCAAATCGTATTGCCGGACAGATAAAATCTTGCCGCCGCTTAAAAACTTGCGCAGCAGCATACAAAAATTGGGCGGGGTCATAGGATTTTCGCGTGCCGTCTCTGTTAAATAGACGCGTGGAAACGAAGCGTTGCAGCTTAAAAGTAATTTTCTGTTTTGTCCTTTCGCACGCACATGCATAATAATATCATAGGAATCTGGCATATAAATTTTATCAATACGTCCTTCTGTTAAAAGGGCATCTAATTCCTGTGCAACACAGGTTGTTGTAATCGAATCAAATGGCATAATCTTTTCCTCCAGTCTACAATTAGTAGTATACCAATATTTACAGAATTTTTCAACCAAAAGACAAGATTATTTTTAGAAACTACGGAAAAACCTGACAAAAGACCTATTCTATCATATAGATAAACAAGCGCCGCCGGTATATCATATTAGAATCCATATAAAATGCTGAAAAAGCGAAAAAAGGTTTGACATTGCCGCGGAATAAAGGTAAAATATATAATGGAATGTTAGCATTTGGAATTCTGTACATATCGCTACAATGGCAGAGGAACCAAATAGAAATGCGGAGGAATAATCATATGCTTAAAAGCATGACAGGCTACGGAAGAGCAGAAGTTTTGTTTGATACCAAACGCGTGGTTGTGGAAATGAAATCGGTGAACCACCGTTTTGCAGATATTAACATCAAACTGCCGCGTATTTATTCTTTTCTGGAAGAGAAAATCAGAGAAGAAGTGAAACAGTTTGCGGCACGTGGCAAGATAGATGTATTTATCATCATTGATGATTTTCGGGAAGATGGAAAGCAAATTCAAGTAGATATGGCGCTTGCTGGTCAATATAAAAAAGCAGTGGACGCGTTATCGGAAACATTTTCTTTGCAAAATGATTTAACAGCAGGACAGTTGGCGCGCTTTCCTGATATTTTTCAAATTGATAAAACAGAAGAGGATCATGAGGTGATTTGGCAAGAAGTGAAACAGGCACTTGACGAGGCCGGTGAAAACTTTTTGCAAATGCGTCAGCGGGAAGGAGAACGGATTGGCAGTGCGCTTTTGGAATGCGGCGCCCGTATCCGTACAGTTGTAGATCAGATTGAACAGTTGGCGCCAGCAGCAGTGGAAGATTATCGGCAGCGACTGCGGGAAAAAATTGTGGAACTCACACAGCAACAGGATATTGATGAAACGCGGCTGCTGACAGAAGTGGCAATTTTTGCAGACAAAGTGTGCACAGATGAGGAACTGACGCGTCTTGGTTCCCATTTGAAAGAATTAGACCATCTGCTGCATTTGGAGGAACCTGTCGGACGAAAACTAGATTTTTTGATTCAAGAAATGAATCGCGAAGTAAATACCATTGGTTCCAAATGTAATCAGATTGAAATTGCGAAGTTGGTGGTTGATACAAAAGCGGAAATCGAAAAACTGCGGGAACAGGTTCAAAATATTGAATAACCGCGTTATGAATTGCAAAAATATGGAAATACTATAGGAATAGGAGTTTTTGACTTATGAAACTAATCAATATCGGATTCGGCAACTTTGTATCAGCAGGAAGATTGGTGGCAATTGTCAGTCCTGAATCTGCGCCGATTAAACGAATTGTACAAGAAGCGCGTGACCGTGGTATGTTAATAGATGCAACCTATGGACGCAGAACGCGTGCTGTACTGATTACAGACAGCGACCATATTATTTTGTCGGCAGTGCAGCCGGAAACGGTTGCGCACCGTCTTGGCGGAAAAGACGCGGCAGCGATATTGGAGGATGATTTGGATGAAGAATAGGGGACTCCTTTTGGTGGTATCAGGGCCTGCCGGAGCCGGAAAAGGAACGATTTGCGGCACATTCATGCAGCGCCATCCGCAGGTGCATCTGTCGGTTTCGGCAACAACGCGTGCGCCGCGCGCCATGGAGCAGGAAGGTATTCACTACTATTTTTTGCAGCAACAGCAATTTGAGCAAATGATTGCACAAGATGCGTTTATTGAATGGGCAAATTTTTGTGGCAATTATTATGGAACGCCGCGGGCAAAGGTGGAAGAAAAACTGGCTGCGGGACAAGACGTATTGCTTGAAATTGAAGTACAGGGAGCGATGCAGGTCAAAAAGAAGTTTCCGGAAGCAGTGCTCATTTTTATTCTTCCGCCTTCCATGGAGGAACTGCGCAGCCGCATTATAGGGCGTGGTACTGAGACCATGGAAGTCATTGACCGGCGTATGGCGCGTGCGGCGGAGGAAGTGGAATTGGCACAGCAGTATGATTATTTTATATTAAATGATACCGTAGAAGAAGCAACTGACCGGTTTGAATCTATTGTTCAAGCCGAAAAGATAAAAGTATCCAGAAATTTGACACTATTAAAGGAGGTTCGTGGACAATGATTTATCCACCCATAAAAGAATTAATTGACAAAGTTGGTAACCGCTATAGTTTGGTGGTTGTAACAGCAAAACGAGCACGCGAAATTGCGCAGCAAGAACGTGCATTGGAAAAAGAACGGGAGTTGGCGCCGGAACCGACAACGCTGGAAAGCCGTCTGAAACGGTTGGAACGTGCTTCCAACAAAAAAATCATAAAACCAATTATCCGTTCTGTACAGGAAGTATATGAAGGAAAAGTATATTTTGTTCAGCACGATTCGGGTCAGCCGGAGGAACAAAACCCTGAATTGCAGCAGCCTGTGGCTAGTCAGGAAGAACTACCGGCTGAATAAAGGGGGCTATGCCATATGTTGCAGGGGAAATGCATTGTTTTGGGCGTATGCGGCGGAATTGCTGCCTATAAAGCGGCGGATTTGGCAAGTAAACTGGTGAAAGCTGGTGCACGTGTACCTGTTATTATGACGGAACATGCGACCAAATTTATTGCCCCTTTAACCTTTCAAACGTTGACCAATCAGCCGGTTACGACGCAAATGTTTGATGCGCCCATTCATTGGAATGTGGAGCATATTTCATTGGCAAAACAGGCAGATGCGTTTGTCATTGTTCCGGCAACTGCAAATATCATCGGGAAAATTGCCGGCGGTATTGCGGACGATATGTTGTCAACAACCGTTATGGCGGCAAAATGTCCCATTATTTTAGCGCCGGCAATGAATACGAATATGTATGAAAACTCCATTGTACAGAAAAATATGGATACGCTGAAAAACTTAGGCTATCATATTATCGCACCTGCTGCAGGGCGGCTGGCGTGCGGCGACGTAGGCGCCGGAAAACTGCCGGAACCGCAAATTCTATTGGAGCAGATTGAAAATATTCTCTATCCGCAAAAGGATTTGACTGGTAAAAGGGTACTGGTAACGGCCGGTCCAACGCGGGAGTTTGTTGATCCGGTTCGCTATATTTCTAACCCCTCTTCGGGAAAAATGGGATATGCATTGGCGCGTGCTGCTCATATGCGCGGTGCGGAGGTAACGTTGGTTTCAGGTCCTGTTGCCTTGCAGCCGCCGCACGGCGTGCAGGTATGTTCTGTTTGCAGTGCAGATGATATGTATAGAGAAGTCATGCAGCAATACCAAACGCATGATATTATCATCAAAGCTGCCGCTGTAGGCGATTTTAAATCCAAACATCACTATGAACATAAATGCAAAAAAGACCAGCTGCAAACGATTGAACTGGAGAAAAACGAAGATATTTTGCGTGCAGTATGCAAGAGCAAAGGGAACCGTTTTGTGGTTGGATTTTGTATGGAAACGCGTGATTTACTGCACTATGCTTATCAGAAATTATTAGATAAAGGCGCTGATATGATTGTTGCAAACGACTTAACAGCGCAGGAAGCAGGGTTTCAGTCCGACAACAACACCGTGACAATTGTCTATCGGGACGGTCGGAAGGAAGCGCTAAATAACATGCCGAAATTGACATTGGCACATGCTATTTTGGATCGCTGCGTGAATGATTGCGGCGGATAACAGAAGAAAGGGACGGTTCACGGCGATGAGAGCGGCTTGTATTATTGTGAATACAACATTAAAAAAACTGGACCGTGTTTTTCATTATCTTGTGCCGGAAGGAATGAACCTTCAAACAGGGCACCGCGTGTTGGTGCCCTTTGGGGCAGGGAACCGGAAACTGGAAGGGTATTGCTTGGGGTTTGAAGAAGTGGACGCTGCGGCGGCGCTGAAACCTGTTGCAAGATGTCTGGATGAACAGCCCATGCTCTCACCCTCCAGAGTTGCATTGGCGCAGTTTATGAAACGGCGTTATATTTGTTCCATGACAGAAGCGCTGCATTTACTGTTGCCGCCGGCAGTTCATTTTCAAATGGAGGAACGCGTTTCTTTGCGCGGAGATATTGGGGCGCAGAAGCTGACGGCAAAACAACAACTGGTTGTCGCTTATTTACAGGAAAAACAGGATCCTGTGACATTGACGCAACTCAAAGAAGCGTGCGGTCTTGCAAACCGCAGTGTTATTGACACGCTGCAAAAAAAAGGTATTGTAGAGGTGTCGGAACACGCGATATATGGGCAGCAAGAAAAATATCAAAAGATTGTACGGCTGAATGTGGAAGAAGAAATTGCGGAAGAAGCCATAGAACAAATGCAGCGGCGGGCGCCGGCAGCGGCGGGCGCACTTGGTATTTTGGTGCAGCAGAAAAACTTGCTGCTTACAGAATTGCTGCAAGCAGCAAACTGTTCCAGACAATCTGTTGAAGTTTTATGCCGCCATGGTTATGCTGTGGTGACGGAGGAAGAACAATACCGCCGCCCCACGCAATGCTCTCCAGCGCAGCAGTCGAAAAAATATGTACCGACAGCGGAACAGCAAACGGCAATTGCACAAATTACTGCTTCGCTGGAGCGCGGATATGAAGAATTTTTGCTCTATGGCGTGACAGGGAGCGGCAAAACAGAAGTATTTTTGCAGGCGGTAGAAACCTGTTTGCAGCAGGGAAAAAATGCCGTTGTGCTGGTGCCGGAAATTGCCCTAACGCCGCAAATGACGAACCGCTTTTTAAGCAGGTTTCAGAATCAAGTGGCGGTGTTGCACAGCGGTTTATCCTTGGGCGAACGCTATGACGAATGGCGGCGTATCCGCGAAGGGCGCGTTTCCGTGGTGATTGGGGCGCGCAGCGCTATTTTTGCGCCGTTTGACGATATTGGATTGTTGATTTTAGACGAAGAACATGAAACCTCTTATAAATCAGAATCTAATCCGCGCTACCATGCGCGGGAAATTGCAAAATATCGCGCCATGCAGTATGGAGCGACTGTGGTATATGCCTCGGCAACGCCAAGCATAGAAAGTTTTTACCGCGCGCAGCAGGGTGAATATAAGCTGCTGGAATTGACAAAACGCTATAACGACCAATTGCTTCCTGACGTGCAAATTGTGGATTTGGCGCAGGAGCTACAGCGTGGAAACCGCAGTGTGGTCAGCAGTGTGTTACAGCGGGAAATTGAGAAGAATTTAAAGAACCGTCAACAGACCATTCTGCTCATGAACCGGCGGGGACATTCCACATTTGTTTCATGCAGAAGCTGCGGATATGCAGTGAAATGTCCGCATTGCAGCATTACATTAACCTATCATTTTAAAGAAAATCAGTTGATATGCCACTATTGTGGCTATACACAGAACAATATAACAGTCTGTCCCGAATGCGGCAGCAAGCATGTGAAACAGTTTGGGACAGGAACGCAGAAGGTGGAACAGCAGCTTCAGGAACTTTTTCCGGCAGCGCGTATCTGCCGCATGGATGGTGATACTACCAGCCGCAAATCAGCACATGAGAAAATCCTGAATGCTGTAGAACAAAAGGAAATTGATATTTTGTTGGGAACCCAAATGGTGGCAAAAGGATTGGATTTCCCCAATGTGACACTGGTTGGCGTCATCGCGGCGGACACCATGCTGAATGTCAATGATTTTAGGGCGTCTGAGCGCGCTTTTGCACTATTGGCGCAGGTTTGCGGACGGGCAGGGCGGGGAGATATTGCCGGCAGAGCGGTGATTCAAACCTATATGCCGACCGATAAAACGTTGTTATTTGCCGCCCGTCACGATTATTTGGGATTTTACCAAAATGAAATCCGTTTGCGGCAATTTTTGCGTTATCCTCCTTTTTCGGAAATGGTATATATTATTGTCAGCGGGGAAGAACAGGAGCAGACGCAGCATTATATGGCGGATTTAGCCCGCAGGCTAACGGCGGAATTGCACAGTGGAAACGGAAAAACAGAACTTCTTGGACCGGGTCCTGCCGGCATTTTGAAAGTGAAAAATCGGTACCGTTATGGTCTTTTGATAAAAACAAGTCATGTAAAAGACATTATTCCGACGCTGGAGAAAATGTATTATTACCATCTGTCGTTGAAAAATGATTTTACACTTGGGATTGATACGAACCCTAACCATATTTTTTAAATCACGTGAGAAAGGATGGAATAAGAGTATGGCGATTCGCAAGGTTGTGTTATATGGAGATGATATTTTGCGGAAAAGAAGCCGCGAAGTAGATAAATTTGACGAACGGCTGCACCAATTACTTGACGATATGGCGGAAACCATGTATCAACAAAACGGCGCCGGATTGGCGGCGGTTCAGATTGGCATTCTCAAGCGCGTCATTACCATTGACGCAGGGCAAGGATTGATTGAATTGGTAAATCCGGTGATCGTGGAGACCTCCGGTATGCAAAACGGTCCCGAGGGCTGTTTGAGTATACCTGAAAAATTTGTTGATATCAAACGTCCTTATAAAGTAAAAGTGCGTGCGTTTGACCGACATGGCAAACCATTCACCATGGAAGGAACTGAACTGTTGGCACGGGCATTTTGTCACGAGATTGACCATTTGGAAGGGAAACTGTTTATAGATTTGATTGAAAAATAACAGATTGGGATTTTCCTATTTTTAAGAACCGATTGATGAAACGGTTTCTTTTAAAATTGTTGAAGTGAAGATGACGATATCCGGGAGGAAAAAACAAATATGAAAATTGTATTTATGGGAACGCCTGATTTTGCGCTCCATAGTCTCAAAAAGCTGGTGGAAAGCCCGCATGAAATTTGCGCTGTGTTTTGTCAGCCTGATAAACCGGTCGGCAGAAATCAAAAACTGCAAAAGCCGCCGGTAAAAGAATTTGCGGATGAACAGGGCATACCGGTATTCCAGCCGGAATCTTTGAAACTGGACATGGTGAAAAATTGCATAGAAGCGCTGGAGCCGGATCTCATTGCCGTTGTCGCGTATGGGAAAATGCTGCCCAAAGCTATTCTGGATTATCCGCGCTATGGCTGCATTAATGTGCACGGTTCCTTATTGCCGAAATACCGCGGCAGCGCGCCGGTACATTGGGCGGTTATCAATGGAGAAACCAAGACAGGCGTCACAACGATGTATATGGCGGAAGAAATGGACGCGGGCGATATTTTGCTCACAAAGGAAACGCCGATTGGAGAAACGGAAATTGCAGGCGATGTATATGACCGTTTGGCAGAAATGGGAGCGGATTTATTACTGGAAACCATTGAAAAGCTGGAAGCCGGTGCATTGAATCCTGTTCCACAGGATGCCGCACAGGTATCGTTTGCACCCATGCTGAAAAAAGAAATGGGGAAAATTGACTGGACAAAAACTTCCGAAGAAATTATCAATTTAATTCGTGGGTTAAACCCATGGCCTGTCGCATATACCAATACGAACAAGGGTATAATGAAAATATATAGAGCAGAGAAAGAACAAATTCCTTCCGATTTACCACCCGGAACGGTGATTGAAAATCCTACGTCATTAATCGTAAAAACAGGAGACGGCTGCATTAGTCTCAAAGAAGTACAATTACAAGGCAAACGGAAAATGGATATTGTTGATTTCATTCGAGGAAACACGGTTTCAATTGTGTTGTAGGCAAAACAAGTGTTTTGGATAAGAGCGGTGTTGAGAACTTGCCCCAGAGACCGCAGGGCAAATAAAGGAGAACGGCTATGCAAACGCCCCGAATGGCTGCCTTGCAGCTTTGTTGTAAAATGGAACAGGACGACGCATATTCTAATCTGTTGCTGCAAGAATATTTGCGGCAACAGCCTATGCAGGAGAAGGATAAACATTTGTTGGTTCGCCTGGTCTATGGCGTAACCCAACAGCGTCTGCGTCTGGATTACATCATCTCGCAGTTTTCCAGCGTGAAACCGTCCCGCATGAAACCTATGATTTTGAATATTTTGCGACTTGCAGTCTATCAGTCAGAATGTTTAGACCGTATTCCTGATTATGCATTGGTAAACGAAAGCGTGGAATTGGCAAAACGAAACGGGTTATGGTCTTTCAGTGGATTTGTCAACGGTGTTTTACGCGCTTATTTACGTGGTCGGGAGACTGTCGAATATCCCAAAGCAGCGCTGCATTACATGAGTACATACTATTCTTATCCGCAGTGGCTTGTAAAACTGATACGCGATAAATATAAAGAAAAAACAGAATGGATTTTGCAGCAGGGAAATCGCGCGCCGGCGGCAAGTGTTCGTGTAAACCGGACGAAATTATCGCCGGAAGCGTTACAGGAGCAGTTTCGGCAGGAAAACATAGAAAGCCATATAAGCGCGGCGCTGGAGGACGCTTTGATTCTGAAACAGGGAATGGATTATGAAAATAACAATTCATTTCAAAAGGGATATTTTACGCCGCAGGATACCAGTTCCATGCTGGCAGCACGTATCTTAGCGCCTCAAGCGAGTCAAACTGTGATTGACGTATGCAGCGCGCCGGGCGGCAAAACGACTTATTTAGCAGAACAGATGCAAAACAGCGGCAAAATTATTGCCTGTGATATTTATCCGCATAAACTGAAACTGGTGCAGCAAGCGGCTAAGCGGCTTGATATCACTATCATTGAGACAAAACAGCAGGACGCAGCGGAGTGTGTTGCCGCATGGAAGGGACGGGCAGACCGCGTTTTGGTTGACGCGCCCTGTTCCGGACTTGGTATCATCAGACGAAAACCCGAAATCAAATGGACAAAAAGTTTGGCGGATATCCGGCAATTAAGCATATTGCAGTATCAAATTCTGCAAACGGCATCAAACTATGTAAAGCCGGGAGGAGAACTGGTATATTCCACCTGCACACTGACCAACGAAGAAAACAATGATGTTTTTTATCGATTTTTGCGAGAACATCCTCAGTTTGAAGCCGTAGATTTCAGCGCTCTGGTGGCGGAAGAATGGAAACCGGCGGCAGCACGGGGCAGCTTACAAATTCTGCCCGGAGAACTGGACTGCGATGGATTTTATATTGCAAAAATGAAGCGAATCAAGGAATCATAAGGGGCAAAATGCAGATGATAGATATAAAAAGTTTGCGCTACGAGGCGTTGGAACAATTTTTAAAAGAGTTGGGAGAACCTTCCTATCGCGCCAAACAGGTCTTTTCTTGGCTTGGCAGCGGCGTATCCTCCTATGATGAAATGACAAATATTCCAAAATCTCTGCGCGAAAAATTGAAAGAGACAACACTGCTTTCTACCGTGGAACGCGCCGCGCGTTATGACTCCAAAGACGGAACGGTAAAATATATTTGGGAATTGCAGGACGGACAGTGCGTTGAAAGCGTTGTGATGCAGTATCATCATGGGCGCAGCATTTGTATTTCAACACAGGTAGGCTGTCGGATGGGGTGTAAATTTTGCGCTTCTACATTGGGTGGAAAAATACGAAATCTCACAGCAGGAGAATTGTTGGATCAAGTTTTATTCGCTGAAAAAGATTTGGGCGAGCGAATCTCTAATGTTGTGTTGATGGGAATTGGGGAGCCGTTTGATAATTATGAACAGGTACTCTCTTTTTTGAAAAACATTTCACATCCGTCCGGACGCAATCTAGGACTGCGGCATATTTCGGTTTCTACTTGTGGAATCGTAGATAAAATAGCAGCGCTGGCAGAAGAAAATCTTCCGATTACACTGCTTATATCGTTGCACGCGCCGAATGATGAACTGCGAAATGAACTCATGCCGGTCAATCATAAATATCCTATGGAGACGCTATTACAGGCGTGCCGCGCCTATATCAGCAAAACAGGACGCAGAATCAGTTTTGAATATACCATGATTCGCGGCATAAATGATTTTGACTGGTGTGCAAAGATGTTAGCACAAAAACTGCACGGAATGTTCTGTCATGTCAATTTAATTCCGGTAAACCACGTGGAAGAAAACGGGCTGCATCGCAGCGAACCGGAGACTGTGGAGCGGTTTCAGAAATATTTACAACAACACCATATTAATACGACTGTCCGCCGTGAACTTGGAAGCGATATCAGCGCATCCTGCGGACAGTTGCGCAGAAAGTTCTTAAAAGAAAGGTGATGAAACAGATGCTAAAGGCACAAGGCTATTCGCTGCAAGGCGAGCGGCATGGAACAAATCAAGACAGCTATGCGGTTGCGCTGGAAGATAGCGGCGGTTTAGTGATAGTAGCAGATGGCATGGGCGGGCATCGTGCCGGTGATACTGCCAGTAAAATGGCAATCGAAATGATTCTGGATGGCTGCAAAGGAGATGGACCGGACGCAATCCGCCGCGCAATTGATGCTGCAAACCATGAAATATGGCGCAAAGGAATGTCTGAAGATGCATATGCCGGTATGGGCACTACCATTGTCCTGTGCATGATACAGAATAATAAAGGATATATTGCCCATGTCGGAGACAGCCGTGCTTATTTGCTGCATAACGGCGAACTGACACGTTTGACAAAAGACCATTCATTGGTAGAAGAATTGATTCGCCATGGAGAAATCACAGCAGAACAAGCACAGTCTCATCCCATGAAAAATATTATTACCATGGCATTGGGTGTGGAAGACCGTATCAAACCTGATTTTACAGAAATTTCATTACAGGCGGGCGACAGTCTGTTGCTTTGTTCTGATGGTTTTTCTAATGTGGTGCCGGAAACGGTTATCAAAGAAACATTGTCGGCAAAAACACCGGAGGAGAGCGTACAATTTTTATGTGAAGAAGCGAAGCGTTGTGGGAGTACGGATGATATAACAGTCATAGTTTTGCAAAAATCCGAATGAGAGGGAAGGGTGAATCATGGAAATGATTGGTAAGATTCTGGCGAACCGATATGAGATTCTGGAAAAACGTGGCAGCGGTGGAATGGCGGATGTATTTAAAGCCCGCGACCGGCTGCTGAACCGTTATGTAGCAGTGAAAGTATTGAAAGATGAACTTCGTGACGATAAAGAGTTTGTGGAACGGTTTAAAATAGAGGCACAATCAGCCGCAGGACTTTCCCATCCCAACATTGTATCTGTCCATGATGTGGGTGTGGAAGATGGGATTCACTATTTCATTATGGAATATGTGGACGGTATGTCACTAAAAGATTATATTAAACATGTCGGCGCATTAGATTGGCGGGAAGCAACAGAGTTTGCCATTGCCATTTGCGGTGCAATTGACCACGCACATAAAAAGAATATTATACATCGGGATATTAAATCCCATAACATTCTGCTCACGCGGGAAGGTGTAGTGAAAGTGGCAGATTTCGGCATTGCGCGCGCTGTCACATCTTCTACGGTAGTCAATGGCGGTAAAAATGTCGTGGGTTCTGTGCACTATTTTTCACCGGAGCAGGCGCTTGGAAAAGCGATTGATTTTAAATCTGATATATATTCTATTGGCGTAGTATTATATGAAATGCTGACCGGTCATTTGCCTTTTATAGGAGACAATGCATTTCAAGTGGCGCGAATGCAGATTGAAACGCCTCCGCAGCCGCCTATTGCGCAAAACAATACAATTCCGCAAGCGGTCAATGATATTACGCTCAAAGCGCTGCAAAAGCAACCGCAAAAACGTTATCAGAATGCGACAGAAATGCAAACAGACCTTAAAGCAGTTCTGCATAATCCAGCTTTTGCACTGGCGAAAGATTTGGACGCAACGCAGTTTATGAGCAGCACACAGACGGCAACAATGCTGTCAGAGAACCCTGAAGATACCATGATAAACGGGAATCCTTTTTCTAATATGATATCGCAGGAAAATACAGCCGGTCAGCCTTATTATCAGACGTCCGGATATGCGAATCCAATCCCGCCGCAGCAAGATGAAGACGGTACCGGAAAGAAAAAGAAGTCAAAAAAGCCGCTTTGGATTACTTTGCTTGTGATTGTTGCATTGGGCGCAGGAATCGGGTCTTATTTTGTATTTGGCGGAGACGGAAAAACTGTGAGTGTGCCCAGTCTGTTAGGTATGACATTTGATGAAGCTGCCAAAAAATATGAAAATGAAGATATTATTCTCATCAAAGAAGGCGAAGATTTCAGCGACGAATATGACGAAGGAAAAATCATGGAACAGACCCCCAAGGAAAGGGAACGCGTTAATAAACCGGTTGAAATCAGAGTGAAAATCAGTTTGGGAAAACAGGAATTGGTACTGGAAGAATATAAAAACCGCGACTACCATGAAGTAGAAGAAGAATTGATTCAAAAAGGGTTGAGTGTGAAGAAAGTCTTTGAAAAAAATGATGAATATCCCAAAGACACGATTTTTGATCAGTCACCAGCAAGCGGCAGCCAAATGCAAAAAGGTGAACGGATTACATTGTATATTAGCAATGGTCCCAGTATCGCAAAGGTGAAAGTGCCTAATCTGGTCGGACGTTCGGAAGAAGAGGCGAAAGCACTGCTGAAAGCCAAAAATTTGTTTACCGGAAATATTCGCAGTGAGGAAAGCGACAAACCCAAAGGAACGGTTTTATCGCAAGCAATTGAAGCTGACACGGAAGTCAATGAAAATACAGAGATTTCGTTTACCATCAGCACGGGACAAAAAGCAACGCCCACCCCAACGGAGCCGCCGGCAAAAACGCCGGAGGAAACAGAAAAGCCAACGCCGACACATGTGCCGGAACAAACTCCCGCAAATCCGAACGGGGCAGTGGGTGCAAGCGGGGCTGTTGCAGGGACAAACAACTGAGTTTTCGGATAAAGGTGAAACTATGATATTAACAGGAACGATTGTAAAAGCTGTTTCCGGATTCTATTATGTAGAAATAAACGGCAGCGTTTATGAATGCAGGGCGCGCGGCGTTTTTCGCAACAACAAACTCACGCCGCTTGTTGGCGACCACTGTGAAATGGAAGTGCTGGATAATGCGGAACAAAAAGGGAATGTGGTAAAACTTCTGGAACGAAAAAACGCGTTTGTGCGTCCGCCCATTGCAAATATTGACCAAATGGGAATTGTATTTGCCGCGGCGGCGCCTGACCCAATTCCATTTTTGATTGATAAATTAACGGTGGTAGCGGAACATCATCAGATTAAACCGTTTTTAGTCATGAATAAAACGGATCTGTCATCGGAAATTGCAGAACAATTGCCGCAGACTTATCAATTGGCAGGGTACCAGGTGTTTTGTGTTTCGGCTGCAGAAGGAAAAGGTATGGAGACATTAAAAGAACAACTGCAAAATCAGGTAACGGTGTTTGCCGGTTGTTCCGGTGTTGGGAAATCCAGTCTGCTGAATCTGCTGCATGATGATATTTGTTTGGAAACCGGCGGCGTTAGCCGTAAGATACAACGTGGACGGCATACGACCAGAACAGTGGAGCTTTTTTCACTTGGCGCAAATACTTTCGTTGCAGATTCTCCCGGATTTAGCAACTTGGATATTCAGGATATCCGTGTAACGGAATTAGAAGCATATTTTCCTGAACTGCGCAAATATATAGGAAATTGCCGCTTTCGCGGCTGCAGCCATGTGAATGAGCCGGACTGTGCAGTACGCGCGGCGCTGGAACAGGGACAAATTGCAAGGTCGCGTTATGAAAGTTATGTGCAGATGTATCAAACTTTAAAAGAGATTAAGGAGTGGCAAAGATGATTCAAATAGCGCCGTCTCTATTGGCGGCAGATATTTTACATATGGCAGATGAGGTGCGGAAGGTAGAAACGGCAGGAGCTGATTTACTGCACGTGGATATCATGGACGGACATTTTGTGCCAAATTTGTCGTTCGGACCGCATTTAGTAGCTGCTTTGAAAAAAATAACCGATTTGCCGCTGGATGTTCACCTCATGTTGACAAATCCGCTGCAATACATTGATTCTTTTGCGCAGAGCGGGGCAGATATCATTACCGTTCATGCAGAATGTCAAGATGATGTGGAAACATGTTTTGATAAAATCAGGGCACATGGCATACGCTGCGGAATTGTTTTGAGTCCGGATACGCAGCCAGAGGCATATTTCCCATTGATTGATAAAGCAGATATGACGCTTGTAATGTCTGTTTATCCAGGTTTCGGCGGACAATCGTTTATTCCGGAAAGCTTAGAAAAAATTAAGACCATTCGCAGTCATACCGGTGCAGATTACCAGATAGAAATTGACGGCGGTGTGTCAACTCAAAATATTGAGCGTATTTTAGCTGCGGGGGCAAATGTCATTGTGGCAGGATCCGGTATTTTTCAATCGGCAGACCCACGGAAAACCATAGAACAAATGAAGCAGGGAAGAACAGGGTGATACGGTGAGGGCGATTATTATTGCAAGCGGTGATATTGGGAATGAACGCTGGCTAAAAGAGTATATTCGACCGGAGGATGTCGTTATCTGTGCAGACGGAGGCTATAATCATCTTGCACGAATTGGACGTATGCCGGAGATTATTATTGGAGATATGGATTCTATTCGCGAGGAATATCGCGCAGATTGCCGGCATTTGATACATCCGCGTAAAAAAGATGAAACGGATGCACAACTGGCGCTGGATTATGCGATAGAAAACGGATATCATGATGTGAAATTTTTGGGCGCTTTGGGCGGCAAACGGATAGAACATGCACTGGCGAATGTGTTGATGCTGCAATATGCAGCGGTGCATGGTGTAAAACTAGCAATAGAAACGCCCGTTTCTTCCATAACACTCCATCAAGGGCCAACAACAGCCATATTGCAGGGACATACAGGAGATTATTTGTCACTTATACCTATCGGCGGAGATGTTACCGGTATCACGACACATCATTTAGAATATTCTCTGCATGACGGGACATTATATTTTGGCGTACCCATGGGAATCAGTAATGTCCTGATGGCGGATACTTGTTCGGTAGAATTACAGGAAGGAATATTACTTGCCATATTAACCAAAGCGGATGAGGTGGATGAAGATTGAAAGAGGAAAAAAAGAAAAAACGACATATCATGCCATGGGTCATTTTAATTATTGTCATTTTTGGTGCAACTTTTCTTATCACATATGCGAAACAAACAGGAACCCTAGATCAAATAATTGCCATGGTTCAACAGTATATTGGTACGCAGCAGCCTTCTGAAACAGAAGGTTTACCACAGGAAAGCCAAAATAAGGTCAAAACGTTGGAAAATTCCGGCAACTATGGGTTTGCCGCATGGAAAGAACGTATTATTATGACCGGCAGCAGCAGTGTATCTCTGTTGGATCATAAGTTAAATGAAGTTTGGTATCAAAGTATTTCTGGAAAAAATCCATCGTTAGATACATCTACTTATGGAATGGTTGTTTATGATAAAGACGGAACCAACTTTTCCGTTATTACAGAAGATGGAAAGCAAAACAGTGTAGCCACAGAGGCGATGATTGCCGCCTCCATCAATGAAAAAGGATATGTGACGACCATTACAAAACAGCCTGGTTATAAAGGCGGCGTCTGCGTTTACGATAATACCGGACAGGCACTATTTAAATGGAATTCCGGAAATTGGAATATTCTAGATGCCAAGCTCTCGAACGATGGGAAAACGCTGGCAGTTTCCCTGCTTGACACTTCGGCAGGGCGCGCAAGCGGAAACGTGATGCTGTTTGATATTGCCGTTTCGGAAAAACCATTTGCCGGTACGACCTATCCGGACAATATGGTGGCAGCCCTGAAATGGATGAATGGTCAAACATTATATTGTGTGGGGGATACTTCTGCTTTTGCGCTTTCCGCCAAAGGCGATAAGCTGTGGGAATATACCTATACAGGTACATTGACACAATTTGCAGTGGGGGATAACGGTATTTTGGCGCTAAATCTACAGGCATATTCTGCGGAACCAGGAAAGCATGGTTTAATACAGATTATTAGTGCCAGCGGAAAGAAAACAGGTGAATGCACTATTTCTGATGAAGTGAAAAAAATTGAAGTTTTTAAAAATGACATATACGCAATGACATTGCGTGACATACATATTATCAATCAGTCAGGAAAAGAAAAGTCAAATACATCGCTGGACAAAGATATGCGCAGCGCGTATATTTTAAAGCAAGATGAGGCATTGATATTTTATGGAACAAAATTGGAGGTTGTCCCGCTGAACTAACGAAAAACTGACATGATAGGAGTACTCATTTCCGTGAAGGTGAAAGAAAGGGGAGAACTTTCATGATTTTAGATGCCATATTTATTGCGGTGCTGGTATGTGCCATATGGATTGGTGTGAAACGTGGATTTATTCGTTCCATTATCGGATTTATCACACTGCTGTTGTCCATTGTTTTGGCAATGTTTTTCTACCAACGTTTTTTGGATTTTGTGCAAACTGTCTCGTTTCTGCGTCAGTTGCAGGAACAAATCTCTTTAACGATTGCACAGACGGCAGCGCCTATGCTGGCGGATAATCTTGACACGTTGCCTCCATTTATTATGCGTTTCATTCCACAGGAAATGGTTATGAGCGGCGTACAAAATGTCTGTGATTGGATTGCACAGTCTTTGACGCAAGTATTGCTGTTTTTGGTATTTACTATTTTATTACATATTGTTATCCGGCTATGTGCAATGCTTCTTTTAGCACTAACGCATCTGCCGGTCATTCGCCAGTGTAACAGACTGCTTGGCGGTGGCTTTGGGGCAGTTACCGGAATTTTATTATGTTATTTATTAGCGGCGGTAATATTTATTATTAGTATGAATCCTGCCTATTCTTGGCTTTCGGATGAACTTTCCCGCTCTATTATTTGCAGCTATTTTTATACAAACAACCTCATTGTCAATTTGGTGTTGGGGTTTCGATAAAGAAAGGATGAAAAGTTATGGCTGGTATTTTTGGATTTTTTGATTACACAAAGCCTGGAAAAGGCGTTGAGAAAGGGGAACCGGAAAAGAAAGGAATTGCGCGGTTCGGTCAGTTATATTTCCGCAAATTTTGGAAATATCTACAGCTTAACGTGCTATATTTTATTACTTGTATTCCTGCGCTCTTGCTCTATTGGTTCATGTTTGTTTCCTATTTTGCGCCGATGTTCGAGTCGCTTATTACAACGCAGCAGGTCACGGCAGAACAAGTATATATGTCCGTGAACATATTGGCGATTGCCAGTGCAATTATCATTGTTCTGCTGTTTGGCGGAAGCCCTTGTGCGGCGGGGTTTCACTATATTTTACGCAATTATGTGCGGGAAGAACATTCATGGCTTTGGAGCGATTTTTGGCGTCGGACAGGAAAAAATTTCAAACAGTCTTTTGCTATGTTTGTGATTGATTTAGTAGTCGTCAATTTATTACTGTTTGGAATCCGGTTTTACCATCAAATGGCTGCAAGCGCCAGTCCCATGCATTTGCTTTATGTCTTTTTGTTGGCGCTAATCGTATTTGTGTTCGTGATTTATGCAGTGATGCATCAATATATCTGGACTATGATAGTTACGTTTGAATTGAAATTGAAGCAAATTGTTAAAAATGCATTTCTATTAACGGTTATGGCATTCCCGCGCAATATCTTGTTTATTATTGTGTCCGCCCTTTTTGCAGTTGGCGTTTATTTGTTGTATTTCTATCTATCGCCGTTGATTGGTGCGATTGTAACATTCTTCTTGCTGATGTCGATTTATGGTCTGACGATGCAAATGTTTTCTTATCCGGTTATCCGCAAGTTTATGCTGGATCCGTTAGAAGAAACAGAAGAAGAATATCATGTGGATGATGTACCGGAAAGTCCTACCGAACAAAAACAAGAGGAAGAAGTGAAATGGAACCGCATTGAGGAGCCGGACGAAAGCGTACTCACTTCCAGAAATGACGTCGCAAGCCTGTTTAACAAACGGCTGGAGGAAGAGGATTTTAAAATATCAGACGAAAAAGATGCGAAAGACGAATAATCCGCTGAAATTCACTTACAATAGTATAATAGAGTATCAATGGCATTCATGGCTTTATGAGGTAGGGAGGTAGGACACAATGGAGACCTATTCACTTCCGGGTGGTGTACAGCTGCACTACCTGAAGACAGAACAATTTAAACATTTTTCGCTTGGCATCTATCTGGCGCGTCCGCTTTGCAAAGAAGAAGCATCTTATAACGCATTGCTCACACAGGTGCTAAAATCAGGCTGTGCGGCGTTTTCCACAAAACAGAAAATTGCAGCGCATTTGGAATGGCTCTATGGCGCTTCTATGAATGCAGGCGTACAAAAAAAAGGTGAAGCACAGATTTTGACATTCCATTTTTCAGGAATTAATGATAACTATGCACAAGGCGAAGCTGTTTCATCAAAGCTGGCGGCATTTGCAAAAGAAATTTTGTTTGCACCGCTGGTGTACAACGGTGCATTTGATAAAGCGATTTTTCAAATTGAAAAAGAAGATTTGAAAAACGAAATTATGGCGCTGCAAAATGATAAACGCGACTTTGCCAATCAACGCTGTTTAGAACTGATGTGCGACCAAGAAGCCTATGGCATTCATGAATTTGGCACATTGGAGGGTCTAGAAGAAATTACACCGCAGTCGCTCTATCAACACTATCAGAAAATGATTGGAAACAGTCCGATTCATGTTTTTGTGACCGGAAATCTAGATGTTGCGCCCATTAAACAGCTATTTGAAACAGTTCCTGCTACGCAGACGCTTCCGCAGACAAAGATAGGCTCCATGCCGCAGCAAGTGAGAACCATTACAGAACCCATGGATGTAGCACAAGGGAAGCTGGTGCTTGGTATGCGCAGCAGTCTGCCGGATTCTTTGGAACAGTTTTGTCAAATGCAGGTATTCAATTCCGTATATGGCAGCGGTACGCATTCTAAATTATTTAATCATGTCCGTGAAAAATTGAGTTTGGCATATTATGCTTATTCCAGATTCGTGCGCCAAAAAAACATTATTCTAGTTGCCACTGGAATTGAATTTCAAAATTACGAGCAAGCAAAATCGGAAATTTTGCTGCAATTAGAGGAAATCAAACAAGGAAATGTCACAGAAAAAGAAATGGATGCGGCAAAAGAATTTTTGAAAAACCGTTATTTATCTTGCTATGATGAACCGGTTATGCTGGAAGATTTCTATTTGAGCAGCATTTTGGCAGGAGATGAGCAGGTCTCTATCAGCGATATTATCCAAGGCGTAGAGCGTGTCACAAAAGACCAAGTGGTTGCAGCAGCAAAAAGTGTGGCGCTGGATTTGATTTATTTTATTTGCGGAAAGGATGAGACGGAATGATGCAGAAAAAAGACTATTCAGATTTAAAAGAAACCGTTTATTCTTACCGGCATTCCAGCGGACTGCATATTTATATTGTCCCAAAACCGGAATTTCAGAAAAGCTGCGCCTATTTTGCAACGCGTTTTGGTTCCATCGACAACCATTTTGTTCCGCTGCAGTCGGAACAATATATAAGGGTGCCGGATGGTGTTGCACATTTTTTGGAACATAAAATGTTTGAGCAACCGGACGGTGAAAATGTGTTCGATACATTCAGCAAATATGGCGCTTCCGCCAATGCATTTACTTCTTCGGATATTACGGCGTATTATTTTTGGTGTACTAATGCATTTGAAGAGAACTTAAAAACATTGCTGCATTATGTACAAACACCATATTTCACAGCAGAAAATGTGGCGAAAGAACAAGGTATTATCGGTCAAGAAATTCGTATGTATGATGATGACCCCAATTGGCGTGCCTTTTTTAACATGTTGGGCTGTTTGTATCACAATCATCCTGTGAAAGTAGATATTGCAGGAACCGTGGAAAGTATTGCAGAAATCACAGAAGATACCTTATATACCTGCTATCATACGTTTTACCATCCGTCTAACATGGCGCTTTGCATTGTTGCAAATGTCAGCGCGGAAAAAGTGAAAGAAACGATTGATAACACCCTAAAAGAAATGGAGCCGGCGAAACCGGTTGCCCGAAAATATCCGGAGGAGCCAAAAACGATTCATAAATCATATCAGGAGGCGGCGCTTAGCGTTTCTAAACCGTTATTTTATATTGGCTTTAAGGATTCTCAGCTATATGAAGGAAAAGCATTGTTAAAACATAAATTATGCTGCAAAATTGCGCTGGATTTATTGCTTGGCAAGAGTTCGGACTTGTATAATGCGTTATATGAACAAGGGTTGATTTCCAGCAGCTTTTCTTATGCATATACCGGCGGATTGGAATTTGCCTATACGGAAATTGCCGGAGAAAGCGATGACCCAAAACAAGTTGCCAAGCGGATACAGGAAGCGATTCAGGGATTTTCCTTTTCTGATGAAGCACTGGAGCGAATGAAACGAATGCGCATAGGACGCTTTTTACGTGTGCTGGACGATGCAGAAGAATATACCAATATGTTTGCGCGTAATATTTTGCAAAATATTGATATGCTGGATAGCATACAGGTCTATCAGGAAATTACCAGAGCGGATATTGAAGCGATTTTTCAGTCGCATTTAACGGCTGATAACATGGTTTTATCTGTTGTGAATCCGTTATAGAAATGGCATAATGGGTGCAAAAATGGCGTAATACGACAATTGTAAGCACATATTATCACAATTGTCGTATTACGATAATTGTGGGTCGGTTATTACATAGGAAAGGAATGTGTATACACATGAAAAAATATATTTTGATTGCTGTTTGTTTGCTGTTATTGGGCTGTTTTACCGGCTGTGGGACGCAAACACAGGAACAGCCTTCTCAAAACTATGAAAACGAGACATTAGGCTTCAGTTTTGAAGTGCCTAGTGCTTGGGCAGATGATTATGAAGTGAAAGAACACACTGAGAATGGAATCACATACACAGATTTTTATTATGTCTATGGTTGGCCGCAGCAAAAAACAACGTTGTTGGTTTCTATCATTGCAACAGATGAAAACACCTGGACAAACGGGCAGCTGGAAAATGAATATTATTTAATGGCAATCAATAAAGAAGGCGTTTATTTTGCAAACAAAGTGCCGAAGGTTCCTGAAGAAGTTCCATTTAAAGAAGGTTCTAAAAAAGCAAAAGAATTTCAAAAATTATTATTATCCGTTCAGGAAGTCGGTAAAATGTTTTCGTTGATAAAATAAAAAGTCAGTATCCATATATATTGCAGAAATATTACAATTTCATGAAATAGCTTCATTTTGGAGCCTGTTTGCTTGACAAACGGCTCCATTTTTGTTAAAATCTAATTAGACAAAATATTAATTTTGTCTAATTAGAAGAAAAAAGAATGAGGTGAACGAAATGCCTGCATATGTGGATAGCCCTCCTATCTTACGCGACTTTTTAAATTATCTCTCTGTCATTAAAGGAAAATCAGATGGCACTGTAAAAGAATATTATTATGACCTTCGTACATTTTTTCGTTTTATGAAGGTATATCGAAATTTAGTAACGCAAAATTATGATGAATTAGACCAAGTGATAATTGCAGATATTGACACAGCGTTTCTGCAAACAATTACACTAAGTGATTTATATGAATTTTTATCTTTTGTAAACCGCTATAAAAAAAATGCAGCGCCGGCGCGCGCACGTAAGGTTGCAAGCTTGCGTTCCTTTTTTCACTACGTTACCAGCAAAGCAGGTATTTTAAAAGAAAATCCGGCAGCAGACCTAGAAACACCTAAACTCAAAAAAACACAGCCCAGATATCTCACCTTGGAGGAATCCAGAAAACTCGTTGGTGTTGTGAGCCAAACCATGAATGAGCGTGATATTTGTATCATTACGTTGTTTCTAAACTGCGGTGTTCGTTTATCAGAATTAGTCAATATCAATATCAGCGATATTCACGGCGACAGTATACGGATTTTGGGAAAAGGAAACAAAGAACGGTTTATTTATCTGAATGCGCCCTGTATAACTGCGCTGCAAAACTATCTGCGCGCCCGTCCTGTGAATGGCGTGATAGACCGTGATGCACTGTTTATTTCTAAACAAAAAAGGCGTATCAGTACCAAAATGGTGGGTGTGATTGTGAAAAAATATATTGAACAGTCCGGTCTTGACCCTACGAAATACTCTCCGCACAAACTGCGGCATACGGCTGCCACGCTGATGCACCGCTACGGTCATGTAGACGTCCGTATTCTCCAAGAAATTTTAGGTCACCAAAATCTTTCCACAACGCAAATATATACGCATTTGGAAAATGAACAGATTCGCGACGCTATGAAGCATAATCCGCTGAACGAAGGATAGAAACAACCCTATTCCCCTATTCGGTTGATTCTATTCAGTTCTATACTGCATATTTTATCCGAATAAATTGAACCAATGCGTTAAAACCATATTCCAATGCAACAAAAAATGTTGTACGATTGCTATTGTCACTAAAATAATAACTGGCATTCGTTTTCGCAATATTACTAAAATCAATATGGCGACTAAACATAAAAACAAAAGATACCATTCCAATAAAATAGTATTCATAAAAATAATATTCATAATCAAAGAACTCCTTTTTCATTTGTCAGACACATTCCATCCGGATGGAATGTGTCTCTATGTTCTCTTTTTCCTCTGAATTCGTATTCTAGCCTAAAATTTTATTGTTCACTACACATCAATGCTTCAATTTCAGCTCGTTCCGGCATGACTTTCAGCGCGCCTTTTTTGGTCGTAATTAAGGCAGCGCCGGCATTTGCAAAAAGAAGTGTTTTTCGCAAATTTTCTGCTGTTACATGTTCTATCCCATAAGTCAGAACAGAGTGCAGTGCGCAGCCTGTAAAGGTATCACCCGCCCCTGTTTTTTCGATTGTATGCACATTCATAAACGGTTTTGCTTCAACCATAATGTCACGATAATATGCTCTGCTTCCGTCTTTGCCAAGTGTTACAAATACCAATGGCAGGTCATAATTCTCCCGAAGCATACGAACCCCTTTTGTATAGTCTGTGGTTCCGGTCATGAATTCCAGTTCATTATCGGAAATTTTCAGAATATCACACTTTGACAATCCATATGCAATTGCCTTTTTTGCGTCCTCCAACGAATTCCAAAGTGGTTCGCGCAGATTGGGATCAAAGGAAACAAGCAATCCATTTTCTTTGGCAATGTCAACTGCATGGTGTGTAGCTTCACGCACACACTCGTGTGTCATAGAAAGCGTACCAAAGTGGAATATTTTTGCGGCTGATATGATGTCCTCCTGCACTTCGTCCGAGCGGAGCATCATATCAGCGCCCGGATTGCGGTAGAAACTAAATTCACGTTCACCGTCCAGAAACGTATGTACAAACGCCAGCGTTGTATGAACTTCGCCGTCCGTTAAAAGATTGGTTACATCAATTCCACTTTCAGCCGCAGCGGACTTTAGCATAGCCCCCAAGTGGTCATCCCCTACCTTACCGATAAACGCCGTTTTTCTGCCGAGCTTACTTAACATAGCAAGTACATTACAGGGCGCACCGCCTGGATTCGCTTCCAAAATCGGATTTCCCTGCGCGCTGATACCATTTTCTGTAAAATCCACCAACAATTCGCCAAGCGCAACAACATCAAATTTTTTCAATGGTTTCTCCCCCTTGCTATAAGAAATAAATAGGCGGAAATCTTTTCCTATGAGAGATTCCCGCCATTAGTCGTTGTTTATTATTTTGAAGAAGGTGTTTTAAATTCCAGTTTTGACAGTTCTTTTTCGTTGCGTTCAACCGTCATTGCCGCTGCTGCATCTTTTAATACTTTATCAAATTTTTCGGACAACAATGCATTTTCCACATGTGCAGCACCTGTCACATTTTGCTGAATCTGTTCTGCTTTAAATGTTTCATAATCTGCATCCGTCAGTTCAATCCGTTTTAAAATATGATAACCATAGGCGCCTTTCACTATGTCGCTGACAGCATCAGGTTCCAGCGCATATGCGGCAGCTTCAAACGGCGGGTCCATCATATTTTTACCAAAAATATATCCGTTCGGATTGCTCGCCAAGCCAGGGTCTTCGCAGCGTTCATTCATCAGCGTATCAAAATCAGCGCCGCTCTGCAACTCTGCCAATGTATCTTTGGCGCTCTGCTCTTTCTGTGCCGCGGTCGCTTCGTCCAAAGGCTGACGATTATCATCTACAGTGGAGAACAATATATGTTTTGCTTTGACATAATGATCAAAGAAATAGGCTTTTAACGTTTCATCGTTAGGCTGATATTCCGGATTTTCCTGCGTATATTTATTAAAGAGCATGTTCATTAGATAGCTTTTCTCATAAACACTTTTTACAGCCTCATCTGTTGTACCGATTTCTTTTAAATAGGCTTTATATTTATCTTCGCCGCCTGCACTTTGCACCAATTGATTGCGAACATTGTTGACATATTGATTGCTTTGATTATCCGGTTTGATACCGGCTTCTTCTGCTTTTTGTGCCCCGACATACAACTGCACCAATTGTTCCATTGCTTCATCATGGACGGCTTCTTTTGCATTTTTCCCTTCATATGTCGCTGTTTCCCAGTCTACGTTCCCATCGGTACTGATTTCCTGTGAAACCATACTCTTGCTGCTTTCAAAAATATACTTATATTCCGCAAGCGGTACTTGTTGCCCGTTAATTGTTGCTGCATAAGCAATATTTTCGATAGTACAGCCCGAAAGCAGTAACATTGCTGCCAGCAGCACCCCTGTCATTTTCGCAATATGTTTCATTTGTTTATCCTCTCTTTCGTGTCTGATAAATATTTTTTAATATACCTTATTATACACTATTTTAAGTCTCAATGCAATCATTTCATTGAATTTAATAGTTCCGCAATGGTATCTAATATTTTTTCTTCATTCGTCTCCTGCATTAAATAGGTTAGATAAGGTTTTTCGCCGTTGGAAAACAACAGTTTCCCGAGATGTGTTTTCGCAAGTTCTTTGATTTTTTCCGGTTGCAACGTATAGTTTGGCGCAAGATAAAACAACAAACGGTCGTTTCTCTGCATAATATCTGTGATGCCGCAGGCGGACGCCTGATGTTTTAAAAGCGCAATCCGAATCAAATGCGTGACGGGCACCGGCGGTTCCCCAAAGCGGTCAATCACTTCATCCGTTACATCTCGGGCATCCTGAAGCGTTGTCACAGACGCAATCCGCTTATAGAGTTCAATACGCAGCGCATGGCTGTCAATAAATTCATCAGGGATATAGGCATTGACATTCAATTCAATGGACGTCATAATGTCTTCTTCTACCACTTGACCCTGCTGCTGTGCAATTGCTTTTTGCAGCAGATTGCAATACATATCATATCCGACGGCTTCCATAGCGCCGTGCTGTTGTGCGCCAAGCAGATTGCCGGCGCCGCGGATTTCCAAATCCCGCATGGCAATTTTAAAACCGGAACCGAATTCCGTAAATTCTTTGATTGCCATAAGCCGTTTTACTGCCACCTCTTGCAGTGACTTATCTTTCCGATAGGTAAGATAACAATAGGCTAATCGGTTGGAGCGCCCTACCCTGCCGCGCAGTTGGTAAAGCTGGGATAGTCCCATGCAGTCCGCATTTTCTATGATAATGGTATTGATGTTTGGAATATCCAGTCCGGTTTCAATAATGGTAGTACAGACCAGAATATCAATATCGCCCGCCAAGGTATCCATCATGATTTCTTCCAGTTCCCGCTCGCTCATCTTTCCGTGCCCGACTGCGATGCGGGCTTCCGGTACCATTTTGGAAATTTCATCCGCAATCCGTTCAATCCCCTCCACGCGGTTGTGAACATAATAGACCTGTCCGCCGCGTCCCAGTTCCTTTTGAATCGCTTCCCGCAGGACGTCGCGGTCATATTCCAAAATGAATGTTTGCACAGGATGACGGTTTTCCGGCGGATTGGATATCACGCTCATGTCTCGAATGCCAATCATTGCCATATGCAGCGTGCGCGGAATAGGCGTTGCCGTTAATGTTAAAACATCAATATTTTGTTTCAGGGCTTTGATTTTTTCTTTATCTTTGACGCCAAAACGCTGTTCTTCGTCAATAATCAGCAACCCTAAATCCTGAAAAGATACGTCTTTTTGCAGCAATCGATGCGTACCGATAATGATATTAATGCTGCCATTTGCCACTTTTTGAACAATTTGCTTTTGTTGTTTTGGCGTGCGGAACCGACACAGCATTTCAATCTGAATCGGATAGTCTTTCATTCTCTGCTGGAACGTATTATATTGCTGTTGTGCCAAAATGGTAGTCGGCACCAAATATGCCACTTGCTTATTTTCCATGACCGCTTTAAATGCCGCGCGGATAGCAACTTCTGTTTTTCCGAATCCAACGTCGCCGCAAAGCAAACGGTCCATAGGTTTTGAGGATTCCATGTCCTGTTTAATCTCTGCAATGCAGGAAAGCTGGTCTTCCGTTTCTTCATATTCAAACGCTTGCTCAAAAGCGTTTTGCCAATCGGTATCCGGCGCAAATGCAAACCCCTTTGTGGTTTGACGCTGCGCATAGAGTTCCACCAGTTGTTTTGCAATGTCCTCCGCATTTTTCTGTACCCGCGCTTTTGCCTTTGCAAATTCGTTGCCGCCCATTTTGTTCAACTTCACACCCGTTGCATCTGCTCCGAGATATTTGTTGATACTGTCGAGCTGCGTCGCAGGAACATAGAGAATATCATTCCCTTTATAGACAATTTTTAAGTAATCTTTAATTTTTCCGTCTACTTCAATACGGTTGATGCCAAGATACCGCCCAATTCCGTGCACTTGATGAACAACATAATCCCCTTCTTCGAGGTCTTGATAGGAACGGATACGCTCCCCTTTCATTTTCCGTTTCCGTACTTTTTTCCGCTGCCCGCCAAACAATTCACGGCTACTGATAAACACATGTCCCAGCAGCGGATATTCAAATCCTCGAGAATAAGAGCCTTCGTGCAGCACAACTTGCCCTGCTTCGGCGGGCGTTCCGTCTTCGCAAATGGTGGAAGAAATACCATGCTCCAGCAACGTCTGCGCGAACGTTTGCGCGCGGCTCAGCGTGCCAACCAAGACATCTACGGCATATTGTTTCCCATACCAATACGCCATATCCTCCAATATTAAGTTCATATTCCCTTGATACGCCTGTAGATTTCGTGCTGTGATATTGACAGAGCAAGTGGGACGGATATATTCATTTTGCGTATGAATACCGCTTATACAAACGACTGTTTTTGTTTTCAACAGCCCTGCAATATCATAGCTGTCCAGCATATAACTTCCCTTCAACTGCGGCATTTTATTATGCTCAATCAATTCCGCAAGCTGGCTGTGAAATTCTTTCATAAGCGTATCACAGCGGTCAAACAGCCCGTTGGGATAGTCCAAAAAGATGAGGTCATCTGCACCAAAATAGGAAAACAGAGTTGGCAACTGCTGATATAGCAGTGGAATATATTTGTCTACTGCCGGAAAATAGTGCTGCTGGCGGAATGCTTCAATATCCTGCCGGATATCGCTGCTCAAATTCAAATGTTTCATTTGTTCCAACGCTGCAGCTGCATTTTCAGCCGTTTCTTTATCGTAAACAGCTTCCCGGCAGCAAATAATTTGAATTTCATCTGTAAGCGGCTGGGAACGCTGCGTTTCAGGGTCAAAACAGCGAACCGTATCCACTTCATCATCAAAAAATTCTATACGCAGCGGCTGGTCGCCTGCCGGAGAATAGATATCTAAAATCCCGCCGCGAATACTGAATTGTCCAATCCCCTCTACCGTATCGCAACGCTTATAGCCCATCAATGCCAACCGCTGCGTTAATATTTTTAAATCATAGCGTTCACCCGGACGGAATGCAAATGTTACTTCATCCCAAAGACCGGCAGGAAGTGTATACTGCATTATGGCTTCTATAGTTGTCACAACAACCAGCGGTGATTTTTCCGCGCGAATTTCCCGCAAAACATTTAAACGCCCATGAATCACCTGCATATCGCTGGCTTCAATATGATGAAAAATATAGTCCTTGGGTGCATATAACAATACGCGTTCACGTCCAAAACCCATGCTGAGGTCTTCGGCAAGACTGCGGGCGTCCAGCATATTAGCAACAACGACCAGTCCTGTCTTTTGCGTTTTCAACAAAAGTTCCGTAATAAAATGCGCGCGTGCGCTTTCCGTGATACCGCTGACCATGGTTTTGGAACCATTTTTTTGTATAGACGAAAGGACCGTCTGATACTCTGCCAGGCGGTCTAAAATTCCTGTCAATCCTGCCATGGAACTATCCTCCATTTACTTCATTCATTGCATAGGGAACGCCGAATTTCATGAGCAGCGGAAGAACATATTCCACCCGCTTGCGCGTATCTTCCAGCAATTTCCTGTCCTCCTGCGTGAAATGTCCTAATACATAGTCCGCTAAATCCATTTGCGGCGGGCGATTTCCAACACCAATGCGCACCCGCGGAAATGTGTCGGAATTTAACTGATATATAATGCTTTTCATGCCGTTATGTCCGCCGTCACTGCCTTTGGGACGAATACGAATACGTCCAACGTCCAAACTGACATCATCATATATTACTATAATATTCTCATCTTCCAATTTATAGTAATGTTTTAATTCACGCACACTCTCACCGCTGAGATTCATAAATGTCTGTGGTTTTACAAGAATCACTTTTTCTCCCTGTATCATACCTTCGCCGCAAAGCGCTTTAAATTTCAGTTGTTTAACCCTGATTTGATAACTTTCCGCCAACGCGTCAATCATATCAAACCCAATATTATGGCGTGTTCCTTCAAATTTATTTCCTGGATTGCCCAGTCCGATAATTGCATACATACGTAGTGTCTCTCCTTTTCTGAGGAGTTTTGATTTTCAGCTTCCAGCTATATAACAAATACACCCCCTACACGTTGTAAGGGGTGTATTTATCATTCCCTGAATACTCGCATATGATGTTATTTAATAATGCGGACGGATAAAATATTATCCATCGATTCGATAGATTGAATATTCGCTTCCGATACATCTGTATTGGTATCAATCAGCGTTACCGCCAAATCGCCTTTGGATTTATTAATCATATTTTCAATATTAATACCTTTATCCGCAAATGCCTGCGTAAACGCACTAATCATTTTGGGAACATTTTTATGCGCAATAAACAGACGTTCCTTTGCACTGCGCGGCATCACACATTCCGGAAAATTGACGGAATTGACAACGTTTCCGTTTTCCAGAAAATCAATCAACTGGCTGCATGCCATGGTTGCACAGTTGTCCTCAGATTCCGGCGTAGAAGCGCCCAAATGCGGAATGGCCACCACGTTTTTCATCTTCAAAACGGCTTCATCCGGAAAATCAGTCACATAGCAGGATACTTTTCCTGATTCCAACGCTTCCGCCATTGCACCATTGTCTACCAAACCGCCGCGTGCAAAGTTCAAGATACGAATGCCCTCTTTTGCACCGTCTAAAATATCTTTATTTATCATGCCTTTTGTTTTATCGTTTTGCGGCACATGCAATGTGATGTAATCGCATTTTGCCATCATTGCCTGCAAATCGTCTTCACGTTCAATGTGGCGAGAAAGATTCCATGCAGCGTTAATGGAAATATACGGGTCATATCCGATTACTTTCATACCCAGATGATATGCCGTGTTAGCAACCATAACGCCGATTGCACCCAAACCGACAACGCCAA
>Ga0137297_10190_pt1 | contig 48820 bp, 68 predicted proteins | sample RamsorincwithD2O_FD_97191 | JGI IMG/M metagenome (GOLD analysis project Ga0137297, IMG submission 97191) | Mouse cecal microbial communities from Vienna, Austria - Mucin amended with D2O | ecosystem: Host-associated > Mammals > Digestive system > Large intestine > Cecum | place: Austria: Vienna...
GGACGGATGGCGGTAAATATAATTAGAACCGTAAGAAATACGGTTGATAAATAACGGAAAAATTTAGACATGAAATAGCTCCCTTAATTTTGTATCAATTTATTTCATAGACATAATTGTAAAATAAAATGGACAAGATTGCAAGGGGCGAGCAAAAAAGAAAGGAATAAAAATATGGATGTAAATCAAGTATTAGAAAACAAAAAATTAGTAATCATTATCTTAGCAGTACTAGGAATAACAGGACTTTTCTGCTATTTCTTCCTTTGGAAAGATGACGAGGTAGAAGTAGTAGAACCAGAATTGGGAATTGTGAATGAAACAAATGTGGTAAAGCAGGAGAAGATTGATACCGGTAAATTGGTGGTAGTACATGTATCTGGAGCAGTACAAAATCCAGGGATTGTAAGATTGACTGAAGGAGAACGAATTGCAGATGCGATTGAAAAAGCGGGAGGTGCTACGGAAGAAGCAGATTTAAGCAAGCTGAACTTGGCATATGTACTAGAAGATGGGGTGAAATTGTGTATTCCACGAAAAGGAGAAAAAGAAGAAGGAGAATATGTGAGCGAAGACAGCGGAGAAGTTGTGGAAGAAGGAGCAATATCGGAAGTGAAAAAAGAGGAAGCTAGTACAAAAAAGGCTAGTGTGGTGAATATCAACAAGGCAGATCAAGAGGAGTTGACTACACTACCAGGAATAGGAGAAGCAACGGCACAGAAGATTATAGATTACCGAAAAGAACATGGGAACTTTAAGGCGGTTGAGGATATTAAAAACGTAAGTGGGATTGGCGATAGTAAGTTTAATCAGATCAAGAATTTGATTAAAGTGAAATAAAATGGAATAAAACGAGAAAAAATGCATATATTGAAATTGTGGGGAATTGGAGAGAGAAGCGGAAAAGAGAGCAATTTTTTTCAATTTCTTGCAATTATTGCGACAAATGGGTTGACAAAGCCTAGAGAAGGGCGTATACTAGGAAAGTAGAAAAAATATATCGCGGGGTGGAGCAGTTGGCAGCTCGTCGGGCTCATAAACCGAGTTTGGCGATTACTCAATTATAAGCTGAAACCCTTGATAATACTAAAAAACATTGAAAATTATATATTTTGCTAAAGTTTCCAAAAATCCTTTTAAGACTTTTTAAGTACAATAAGATTTATTAAAATTTATTTTATAAAGGGACATTAAAGGGAAAAAAGTACAATATTTAATTTATTATATCGCGGGATGGAGCAGTTGGCAGCTCGTCGGGCTCATAACCCGAAGGTCGTAAGTTCGAGTCTTACTCCCGCAACCATTTCGGAAGTTTTTACCATAAGGGATATCCCTTTATGAGTAATTTTAATACAGAGATTTTACTATAAATAGTAAGGTCTCTTTTTTATTATATTTTGTGAAGATGATAAAAATATTATATTCTTAATTTTGGGGCTAATATGAGCCTCTTTTTTGTATGCTTGATTTATTGTAAGAAATCTGAAGAAAATATTGAACTTGATAATAAGGAGGTAAACAGTGAATGAAGAAAACAAAGTTAGTTATTATGCAATCATACCAGCCACGGTTAGATACTCTAAGATGCTAAAAGCAAATGAAAAATTACTTTATGGTGAAATAACATCACTTTCTAATAAAAATGGTTATTGCTATGCTCAAAATAGGTATTTTGCAGATTTATATAATGTAAGCATTGAAACTGTTAGCAGGTGGCTGTCTAATTTGCAGAAATGTGGTTTTATTAAAATGGAAGTAAAAAGGAATGAGAACAAAGAAGTTATTGCTAGATATATCTATATTGTAGATGTACCCTCCCAACGAAAAAATCAATACCCCTACCAACAAAATGATCAAGAGGGTATTGATGAAAATGTCAAAGAGAATAATATAAATCTTAATATAGATGAAGATGAACTATTTACTTTAATTATAAATAATAGTTTCAAAATTCCAAGTGAGTTTTATGAAGTTTTAGAAAGATTAGAATTAGTTTATACTGAAACATTGCTGATACATATGCAGCAAGATAAGATTCAAATGGTAAAAGATATTATTTATATTTTGTATGAGTTATATAATAGTAATTTTGCCAATTTACTTTCAAAAAGTAAAAAAGAAAGTCTGATAAATCTATATTTACTTTCAAAGGAACATAACCCGAATGACTTATTAAATTATTACAAAAGAGCAATTATCAACAAGTATACCAATAATAGCACCTAAGGAGCTGAATATATGCTAGATGACTATATCAATAATTTTGAAAAAATTGTATCTTCCATCTTTTTTGTAGGTTTTAAGGTAATAGCAATTATTCTTATAGTTTTGCTAATATTATCTTTAATATTAATTGCAATAGGATGTTTGATAAAATCACAAAAGATAAAATCCAAGTTCTTAAAAGTAGCACCTTGCTTATTACTCGGAAATATATTTTTCTTAATGCTCCCCTACTTTATTTTATATGTTAAGAACTTGTTATAGGCAGTGTTTCCAATTACGATTGTCCTTCAAAAAATCGTAAAGGAGATGGTAAAACATGAAATTAACCAAAAGAAAAGGAAAGATTATCCGCAAACTATCTGCAATAGGAGCAACATTTACCTTGCTTTTTATAAAAGGTAATGTAGCATTTGCTACTGGAATTGGCACTGCTGAAGTACAAACAGCAACGGATAATATTAAAAGGGTTATTACAAGCATTGCGATGCCACTTGGTGGAGTTTTAATCTTTGCAAGTATCGTTATCGCTGCAATTAAAATGATTGCTAATGCTAATAATCCTCAGAAACGTGCTGAATCAATAGGATCACTTGCTTGGATTTGTGGAGGCGGTGTTATTCTTGGTGCATCACTTATTATTGCTGGAATTATTGTCAACGTTGCTACTAACAATACTGGTAGCCTACTTGGTAGTTAGGGGGGAATTATATGAGAGTATTCAAAGTCCCTTATGATATAAAAAGGGAAGAAAAAATATTTGGAGGTTATTTAAGCCTAAGACAAGTTACATATTTAATGCTATCTGCTTCTAGTTTAGCACTATTAGCATTACCGATAATACCTGGAATAAAGATATTTTTTATTCTACTTATATCCTCTTTTTTCTTACTTTGCACTTTTCTAAAGGTCAACGATCAGAACTTTGATAAGTTCTTTTTTTATGCAATAAAATACCTTATTCGTAACAAAAATTTTGTGTATGAGAGGTGTTGCAAATGTTAATAATGAGCATTTTTTTAGTATTGACTGTAATTTCCGTTATAGCCACTGCAATTTATCTAAACTATAAAAAGAAGAATATCAATAATAGTTTGAAACAGCCTGCTAGTAAAGAGATTAAGGAAAAAAGAAGAAAGAAAAATAAAAAGCAATTATCTGATATCTTAGAAATGAAGATTAAGGACAATATTATTGTTCTTGGCAATAGGTATTCTACAGTCATTCGATTAGGCAATATTGATTATAATATGCTTTCTGCAAGTGAACAAGAAGCTATAGAAAATGTACTAACGCAGACAGTGCTAGCGATAGATTATCCCATTCAATTTTTTAGTACAACAGAATTTATTGACACAAGTAAGGTAATTTCCTTAATTCAACAAAATAGAACTCAAAATGCTAAGATACAGGAATATCAAGATTATCTAATTGAGTATCTACAAAATCTGATGGAGAATCGTACAATTTCTGTTATTAAGAATTATGCAGTGATTTCCTATGATGGATTATATGAAAATGCAATAGAAGAATTAAACAGAAAAGCTGTATCTTTTAAGGGAAATTTGCTTCGTGCAAAAATCGAATGTGAAATATTAACTGAAGATGAATTATACAATTTGATTTATAGGGAATTAAATAAAAACTCTGCCTTAGATATTAGTAATTTGAAGAAAGGAGGAAATTTGTATGTGGAAAAAAAGCAAAAAAACAAAGAAAAAAGAAATCGACATATTCGATAATGTACCTAAAATAATGGATTTACTACTTCCTGATACTTTGCAAGAGAAAAAAGACTATTTGGTTTTGGGGTATAATAAATATTCACGAATATTTGTATTAACGGTTTATCCCGAGAGAACTTGGGTACGGTTGGTTAGATGACCTTTTTAATATTGGAAACATCAATATATCTGTGAAAATTGAGCCTTCCTCTAATGGAATAGTTATTAACCAGTTAACCAGAAAACTCGTACAGAATCAGTCTGAATATGCAACGTATTCAAGACAAGGTAATATTCTTCATCTACCAGAATTAGAAAAACAAATTGGAGACTTAGAAGAATTAAGAATGCTTATACAAACAAATCAAGATAAGCTGTTTTTTGCCACTATCTTCATTACTCTAAATGCTGAAAGTCTGCAAGAATTAAATGAAAAGACAAAGATATTAGAGAGTGAATTAAACAAAAAAACTGCAATGATAAGGACTTTAACATTTCGACAAATAGAAGGACTAAAAACAATGCTTCCTATTGGTAAAACTCCAATACCTAACTACGAACGTAATATGGTAGCAGGTCGGTACTGCTACATTGATTCCAATTTCCAACCCAAATCTATCTCATAATCGTGGAATATTTATAGGAAGAAATATCTACACAAATGCGCCTGTATATATTGACACATTCTGTCGGCCCTCCTACTTTACCTAATCCACATACCTTTATTTGTGGCACAAGTGGTGGTGGAAAAAGTGTTGCCTTAAAAACGCTAACTGCAAGAAATATTGTAACCACTGGATGTGGAGCATTTTTCATAGATGTAGAAGGTGAATATACAAACTTAACTAAAATGCTTGGTGGAAAAGTAATAAAGATTTCACAAGGAGAAAGTTCTGGAATAAATCCATTTGAATTAGAGCCTGATATAAGGGGTAGTAAGCAGTTCTTGAATATATTAGATAAAGTTGCAGAAATAAGAGCATTACTTGCTACCATATGTAGAAACTATCAAGGTCGTACACTAAATGGAACAGAAATTACCGAAATTGAGGTGGTTGTTAATCAATTATATACGGAGAGAGGCATTACAAGTGATGTTAATTCACTTTTCGAAAGAACAGGTGGAAAACTAGAAAATGGTAAATATGTGATTGGTAAAATCCCGAAAAAAATGCCTACTCTTAGTGATTTCCAAAAGAAATTAAAGCAAAGAAATAAATGCAATGAACTAGCCGAATTGTTAATTCCTTTTCTTAGAGGCAACTCTTTAGGTATTTTTGACTGTGAAAGTAGGATTACATCAGACGAAGAAATTATCAATTTTGATATGTCAGAAATAAAAGATGAGTTCACAAAATTATATGCTTCTTTTGTAATTCTCACTTGGGTATGGCAAAAGTATGTACTTAAAAATAAGGAAAAGAAGAAGATTATTGTTTGTGATGAGGCGTGGTTATTCTTAAAATTCCAAGAATCTGCTGAGTTTTTAGTAAATGTTGCTCGTAGACGGCAGAAAATATAATGTTCCATTATTTATACGGTAGCCAGTTTATCGATGAATTTTTGAATTGCGAGGAACGGTAAAACGATTATAAATATATGCTCAACTAGGTATTTATTTAAGCAATCTCCTGGATCTGTCGATGGTGTCGTAAATTTCTTTAACCTATCTGAAGGAACAAAAGATTTCTTAACAACTGCTAGCCCCGGTGAGTGTATCATTAGTCTAAACAATAGTGTAACAGCAATAAAATTTATAATTACAGACTATGAAAAAGAATTTGTATTTACTTAGGAAGGAGGCGATAGAAAATGAAAAAGCTATTAAAAAGTCTTTTTATATTCCTTACTATTTTGGTATTACTTTCCCCAGTTTCTCTTTGTGCTGAAGATGTGAAATTCAAGGAACAAATAAAAAAAGAAGATGGTTCATTGTTTGAAAAAATAATCGCGGAATGTATTGGTGGTATTGCTCAGACTGTATTTGACTTTACAACTCGGTAAAGAGGCCAATGTAGGCTTCAAAGATTATGATACACTTATCTTTAACAATAGCAATACGAATGATTCGCTTTCTCCTTTTACTACTGATTTATGGAGTAAAACAATGAATTGGTATAATGTTTTTGCCATCATTTCTGGTAGTTTAATTCTAATCGCTGTATTTATTCTATCTTATAAGATTATGAGTGCTGGAATGAATAATGTTAAAAAAAATGAAGCAAAGGAAAGTTTGATGCGTCTAGTGTTTGGAGGAATTGCGATAGCACTTGCACCTCTTTTTATTAGATTTTTATTATTTATCAATAACAGTTTAGTACATTTGCTGGTAACTGCTGCCAATAGTGGCACACTAGAAAACACTTTAGGAAATAATATGCTAACTTCTATAAGAACAGGAAATGCTATAACGACAGCGTTAGTAATAGCAATGTTCATTTACTTATTTGTAAAATTAAATATTAAATTTATTGTTAGACAATTTACGATTATTATTTTTACAATATTCACTCCTGTTGCCTGTGCACTATGGATTATCAATAAGAATGTAACTGCCGCATCCATTTGGGCAGGACAGATTATAATGAATATATTTATGCAGTTTATATACTGCTTTTTATTTTTGATTTATCTTGCTTTCCTACCTTCTCGGAGGTGGTTGGGCTGTCTCTTTAATATGGACCATGATGATTTTACCTTTAGCAGACGCTTTACAAAACTGTCTACAAAACCTAACTTCTCGTATTGCAGGAGTAGACAATGAACAAATGACTGGTCGTGTTATGGGAATGGGTGCAATGCTTGGATTTGGAATAGGAGCAATAAAAGAGCAATTTAACTCTCCGACTGAAAAAATTAAAAATTCCGATGGTAATGACAATAGTTCTTCTGGAGGGCTAAAAGGATTCGTAACTAGAGCAAAATCGGTTATTAACCCAAGTATGAACTTAAGTGATGAGAAAGATTATAACGGAAATATAAACCCAGTTAGAGAAGTTTTACCTAAAGAAAAAACAATAAATAACACTACTAATAATAAAAGTAATAATGAAAGCATTACCAATAAAACCACTATGAAATCCGTTATTGAAAAAGTTGCCAAGACTGGTGTTAATGCAACTAAAACATATCTTGAAGTAGGCGCCAAAATGGCGGAAGGAGACTTTAATAAATCCTCTTATACACCATATAAGTCTAAGGGCAATAGAAAAAGTAAATTGAATAGTACAGAGTATATAAATAGACTTGCTATAAATAACGACATAGAGAAATTAGGTGATAAAAATGAGCCTAAAGAATAGTGTAAAAAATAAAGTAAAACAAAAGATAAAAAAAGTTGTATTTAAGGTAATTAGACCTTTTCTTCCATTTATTCTAATCATTATCGGAATAGTTTTTGCAGTATGCACAGTTACTGACGCTTTATTTACTACTGAAGATGATATGCAAATGGTAGAACAACTTTCTAATAATAATTATGAAAAACAATATTCTGAATGGTTACAGGAAAAAGGAAATTCTATAACAACTGAGAAAGGACTAATTCCAACTGGAATGTTCACTTGGCCTATACCAGGCTACACAAGAATAACATCTCATTTTGGAATGAGGACACACCCAATAACTCGGTGCTTATAAATTACACTCTGGAGTAGATGTGCGGTGCACCAGTTCGGTGCTAACTTCGTTGCTATGGCTGATGGTGTTGTCAGCAAAGCCTATTATAGTTCTTCTTATGGAAATATGGTTATGCTCGACCATCGGTAATGGAATTGTTACACTATATGCACATGGTTCTGAAATTCTTGTTGAAGCAAATCAAAAAGTAGAACAAGGACAAGCAGTATTAAAGGTTCGGTAGTACAGGCTATTCAACTGGACCTCATGCACATTTTGAGGTAAGAGTTAATGGAGACTTTGCTAATCCAGAAGACTATTTTGAAAAAGGAGGTAATTGAAAAATGGTGTTAATTTTTACAGATAATGAACAACTCGACCGAGAATTAAATAAAAGTATTGAAAATAGTAGAATTGTTTATTATCCAGATTACATCTTAGAAGAACCACAAGCAACAATACTAATCGCAACAATACAGCCTAACAAATACAATTTCAAAGACTTTATGCTTAAAGTTAGAGAAAAAAACATACGAGTTATTTTAATTTTAGAAAATGACAAGGTAAGTGAGATGAATGATGCGCTACTTTTAGGAATTTATGATATTATCTTTGATCCTTTTGAATTAAAAGAAATATGCGATAAAATTGCAAACCCAACCCCATTTTCTGAAATTTCAAAATATATCAAAAACATCTTAGAACTAGAAACAAACTAGTTCTATTTTATTACTTTAAGGAAAGGAGTAGTAATTTTGAATAAACATATAAAGAAGATACTTATAATTTTATTTGTAACAATATCTATTATTGTTGCAATTCTATTTACATATCTTATCACAAAGTATTTTTGCGATAAGGCAATTCTTAGAAAAGTAACTGAAATCTATACAGAGGATAATGTTCAAAATAGATTAGATAACAAACAAAATGATTTAGCTTTGCAAATAGATGGTGAAACTGTCTTAGGTGTTATTCGCATAGAAAATATAGCTTTTGAAGGTTTGGTTTATGAAGGAACTTCTCTTAGCACACTTTCAAAAGGTGTCGGGCATTTTGAAAATTCGCCATACTTAAACGGAAATGTTTGTCTTGCAGCACATAATACTAATAAATTTTGGGCTAAACTGCATACCTTACATTCTGGAGATAAAATTATATATCAAAGTTTTTTAGGAACAAAAGAATATTATGTAGTAAATGTAACTGAAATTTCTGAGGATGATTGGTCTTTACTTGAAAATACAGAAGATAATTTTCTAACACTTATAACATGCATCAAAGGCAAGAAAAATGAAAGGCTTTGTGTCCAAGCATTAGAATGTAACTAAAATTTTTTTTACTTCAACATTGTCAAAATCATAAAAAAGATGTTACTCTATATATTAAACAAAAATAGAAAGGGTGATTTCTTATGAATACTAAAAAAGTTATATTTCTTACTCTTATGATATGTGTTATACTAGCGGTTTTAATTGGTCTTTATCTTGCCTTTTATACGAAAAATGAAATTAGCATAGATCAAGCAAACAAACTAGGTAATACTATTTTAGAGCAAGAAGCACAAAATAGTATTGTACAAAATGCTATTGATAAATTGCTAGTAGTAAAAAATATTGTTAGTGAAATTGCAAATGAAGAAGCAAAAAAAGCTGATACAACTGATACAAAAGAGAAAAGCAATAATCAAAGTAATACCTCATCAACAAAAAAAAGCAACGTCAAAAAGGTAGAAAGTAAAAAAGATACTACAAAAGCTAACACAAAGAAAAATGAAACTACTAATACGAAAAAGAAAACGACGGTAACAGCAGAAGCAGCTGGCGAATATGACATAAAGAATGGTGGAACTGCTATATATACAGAGAGTGTTACAATGCCACAAGAATGGCTAGATTATTGAAAGAAAAAATTCAAACATCTAAGGGATAATCCTTAGATGTATTTTTATACCCAAAAAGGAGGTAATTGTTTATGAAAAAATTAAGGAGAATGCTAAATTTAATATTGGCATTAGTTATATTTTTATCTACAGTTTTACCAGTTATATGTAATTTATCTACGGTCTTCGCAGAATCTTACACTATCCAATATAACCGGAAAAGTAACATATGGTGAATCTACTGTAGGAAGTTTTACAGTTAATGGAGTTAGGGGATTTTGTATAGACCACAAAAAAACAACCCCACCGACTCGGAACTGAAGTAACAAGAGAAATTTACAATGATACTAATATTGCAAAATGTTTATATTATGGTTGGGAGGGTGCAGAACCTTGGGATGGATTTACAAGTGCGAATATGGGAATTGTAATGACCAGTCTTGCTCTTGATCATTTTAGGAATGGTAATTCTAATAAAACAGCACAAAGATTTATTGACTATATCGATTCTGTCGATATGCCAGAAATAGTGCTTGAATTTTCAGACAGAAATTTAACAGCATATCCTATTGAAGATAATATGCAAAGAACTCAAAGTGTAACTGTTTGGGGTAATGAAGACTATTGCTTAACGCTAACATTGCAAGATGGTGTCATTCTCGTAAATGAAACCAGAGACTATGAAGATTATGGAACTGTAAACCTCTGTGGTGGTGATACGTTTTACTTAAAAGCACCTTTAACAGTTAATGGTTCTTGGACATCTGAAGAGATTGATAATTGTAAATATATTTTCCAACCTATCGTGTATAGGTCAACAAATGCATCATACCAAGTAATTGCAGGTGAATTAGAAGTTGTAGTTGATCCAGGTACAACGACAAACATTAGTGTAGATTGGCTAAGCACAGGAAACCTAATTATAAATAAAGTAGATGCTGCTAATCATTCTATCAAGGTAGATAACACAACATTTGATGTATTTGATTCCGAAAATAACTTAGTTGGAACTATTTCCACAAATGCTGAAGGTATTGCTAGACTTGATAATTTAACAATTGGAAAATATAAAGTTGTAGAAAAGAAATCAAATGATTATTACGTTATTGATGTTACTCCTCACACAGTTCAAGTAAATAGTTCTGATAATGAATTAACAATAGAGAATAGTAAAAAAGCGGGCTATATTGAAATCAATAAATATGATATCGAAAACTCATCCAAAAAAATTGCAAATGTTAAGTTCGGTATTTACGATAATTCAGATAACCTTGTGCAAACATTAGTTACTGACGCTAACGGTTATGCAAAATCTAATAAATTGCCATTAGATAAACGCTATTATGTAAAAGAAATTGAAACAGATAAACACTATTTATTGAATGAAAATAGATTTGATGTTAATTTAGTACAAAATGGTCTTGTGGACGGCTATACAGCCAAATTAAATATTCCCAACAAGCACAAAAAAGGTAACTTGCATATTGAAAAAATAACAGCAGATGACAAGACAATTACATTAGGAAACGTAGGGTTCGAATTATATTTAACTGAGAACAACAAACCGAAATCACTTGTTGGCACATATTATACGGATGTAAATGGAGAAATCCGTATTGAGAACTTAAATACTGGTGATTATATGTTAAAAGAAATCTCTACTAATAGATGGTATTATTTGACGGATGACACGCCTATAGAGATAAAATCTTCTAAAGAATTTGGGGATACCAAAGTGACAGTTGAAAATGAAAAGAAGAAGGGAATTATAAAAGTCATTAAAACAGATAACGATTTTAATAAAGTGCCTCTCGAAAATGTTAAGTTTAATGTATATGATGAAGGCAATAACTTTATCGAAACAATTACTACAAATGCTGAAGGTATTGCTGAAAGCAAAAGACTTAGAATCGATCAAAAATATCATGTTGTAGAAAGTGAAACATTACAGAATTATATTTTAGATGATACTGCACACACTATTGACTTTATAGAGGGATTAACAAAAGATCAAATAAGTAATATCCAATCCGATACGCTTAAAACATTAGCATTAAAAAACCAACATAAAAAGGGTAATCTAATTGTTCACAAAGTGGATGCTTTAGATAATACGATTCCTATTGAGGGAGTTACTTTTGAATTATATGCAGAAAATGTTGATAGTCCCTATACTGAAAACCAGTTAATTGGAACATATGTTACGGATGTTGAAGGTAAAATTGAAATAGACAACTTATGGACTGGTGAATATTATCTAAAAGAAACTGCTACTAATACTTGGTATAAATTAAATACAGATCATACTAATTTAGAAATAAAAGCAAATGAAACAACAGAAGTGCAAATAACAAATGAAGCAAAAAGAGGCTACATTACAATCGAAAAGCAAGATAGTGAATTTAGTAATATAAAAATCCCGGAAGTTACTTTCAATATTCATGATGAAGAAGGTAATTTTATTGAAAGTATGACCACTGATGAAAATGGATTTGCTAAAAGTTCTTTACTAATGATTGATAAGACTTATTATGTTACAGAAGTTGCTACAAATGATTCTTATATACTAACAGACGAGTCCTTTAAGGTTAATTTTGTTGAAGGTAAAACCGGTGAAGATATAGAAAATATTACTTCTGATATAGAATATAATCTAGTAATTGAAAATGAAGCAAAAACAAGTTCTTTACAAATTATTAAGGTTGATGCTGATAATACAGAATATAGAATTTCTGGAGCTACTTTTGAAATAACAGATGAAACAACAAATGAAGTAGTTGCAACTGTTACAACGGATGAAAATGGTACTGCTTTAGTAGAAAACCTAAAAGTAACACATACCTATTCTGCAAAAGAGACAAAAACAAATTACAAGTACCATCTAACAGAAAACATTATGAATAATATTGTACTTGCACCAGACCAAATTACAAGCATTACCTTTGAAAATGAAAGATTAAAAGGACAATTAAGAGTTATTAAAGTAGATGCAGATAATACAGAGTATAGAATTCCTAATGTTTCTTTTGAAATATTAGATAGTAATAAAAATGTTATTGAAACACTTACAACAGACGAAAATGGAGAAGCAGTAAGCTCAAAACTACCATGTGTAGAAGAAACTTATTACCTAAGAGAAACCTCTACACAAGAAACCTATGTTTTATCCAATGAAATAAAAGAGTTTACATTAACGCAAGACGAAATAACCAATATTACTTTTGAGAATGAGAAAATCAAAGGTAAATTAGAAATAACAAAAGTTGATACAAAAGATACTAGCAAAACTATACAAGGTGCAGTTTTTGGAATTTATGATGAAAATAATAATCTAGTACAAAAAATTACTACAAATGAAAACGGAATTGCATTAACAGATGACCTTGTAATAGGAAAATATTATTGTAAAGAGTTAGAAACAGGATCACCATACTACCTTCTAAATGAAAATACTTACGAATTTGAAATTACAACAAATGGTGAAATTGCTAAGGAAACTATCGAAAATGAGCCTACTGATATAACCGTAGACGTTGATAAAGAAGGAACCATAGAGATTAGACCAGGTGAAGTTGTAGATTATAAATTTTCTAATGTAGCCAATAACTCTAATATATACTTGGAAAACTTTAAGTGGAATGACTATATTCCAACTGACTATATTAGGTTACAAACAATGACAACAGGAATTTGGAATCAAGACTTAGCCTACAATGTATACTACAAAACGAATAAGTCAGAAGATTATATTTTATTTAGAGAAAACCTAAGTACACAAGAAAATTATGATTTAGACTTTACAACATTACCACTTGCTGAGGATGAATATATTGTGGAAACAATGTACGATTTTGGAAAAGTAGACACCGGTTTTAGAGAAAGTGTAAGTCCTACAATGCAATGTAAATCATTAGATACTTTGCAAGATAATGAAACTTTTACAAACTACACAAAAACCGTTGGTATTTACTTTGGTGTAACTGCTGAAACTAATAGCAAATGGACTACAGTTGTTCATACACCACAAGAACATCACGAGCCAGTTCTTCCAAGAACAGGAAAATAAAATAGAATAATATAATAATCCTTTATAAATTGCCCTTCAAAAATAAATTTATAGGAGGATTTTTTTATGAATATCACAGAGGTTAAAATTTTTAGAGCAAAAAAGAGAGGCCCAGTATTGGCCTATTCGAATGTCATTTTAGACAATCGTTTTATTATCAGAGGAATTACATTATTAGAAACTGAAAAGAATGGTAGATTTATTTCTATGCCATCGAGATTATTAAGGAACAATGATAAAAGATCTTATCGAGATGTATGCCATCCTTTGAATAAAAATGTTCGAGATGAACTAACAGAAACAATTTTTGCAGCTTATGATAATTTCTTAGAAACAGAAGAATAAAAAAGTATCTTTCTTTGAAAATGCCCTTCAAAACTATATTTTTAAGAAAGGATTTACTTTGCTATGATTATAAATGAAAAACTAAAGAAAGAATTATTTAACCTAGAACAAAGTACAAAGTTTGTTATGCAAAATAACAGTCTGACGGATTTACAAATAGAAAACTACTTACGAGTGCTAGAAAAATCAAGATATAACATACTAGCACAAATTAAACTATACAATAAAAATGTCGAATTTGAATATGAAAAACTCAAAACCATTGATACTGAATATAAGGCTGAACTCATAGCGGATATATTAAAAATATATGTTCCAGAAGTTATGCCATCATATAAAAATCTAAAAACCCATAACAATAAGCGTATTTTATTGAATATTGCAGAAGTTACCAAACCATTTGCAAAACAGTTCTATAATGACGAAGTTTTTATTTATATTAAAATCTTTGACAGCATTGTTGGATGGGATATTGATAATAAATATATAAAGCCTGTTGCAGATGGATTAATTCTATCAAATGTTATTAAAGATGATAATATGTCTAAAATGTCCTACGGTGTAACAGGAGAATTTTCGGAAGTTCCTCATACTGAAATTTATGTATGTAATAAGGAAAAAATATATGCAGATTTAGAAAAGTGCAGTACATAAAAGTATGGCATTTCTTAATATTTTAAGAATTCTAAAATACCATAGATACTAAATTCCACAAATAGCATTATAGCAATGTTTTTTACTTTTGCATTCCCTATTTTGAAGAGTGGAGGTAAGGAGACGATATCGTAAGATATCGAATCTCTTACCAAAGAACAATTAAAAATAAATTTTTTGACTTAGTTTTGGAGGTGATTGATTTGAACTATTTTCCAAACAGTAATGAAGAAATTGAACTAATAAAATTCATTGCTAAATATCAATACTTAAATGTTGCTGATGCTAGATACTTCTTTTCTAGTAAGAAATATTATAGAAATAGAATTAGTAATTTGGTCTCCAAAAGATTCCTAAGAAAAGTGAAGTTAAATTTAGTTTTGGACGAACTTGGTATTGAATACGCAAAACTCTTCAATTTTGAATATAACATCAGAAATAGAAACAAAAAGTATCTAAATAGACTACTGTATATCAGTCATCTAGCAGCTTTCTATCACTCTTGTAATACAATAAATTTCGTACCATCTTTTGCAATAAAGGATAAAGAAATGTTTACTATTACTGCTAGAAGGTTTATAGGAACACTAGAGGTTAATGGCATTGATTACTTAACCTATTCTATCTCTGAAAATCACGACAAGAAGTATCAAAATTCCGTTATCTATGACATCCAAAAAGAGAAAAAATACCAAAATATTATTATCTTAGTAAATGACATTAGTAGGCTATCTACCTCTGACTTTTCTTTTGGTATGAATCAAGTTTTAGTCGTGGAAGATAATGACGCAAATAGAGAAAAACTAAAATATTTACATAGCATTGACAAGACAAGATTACTAGAGGACATCTATAAAAAGCCAATGTCTATAAGCGAATATAATTTTTGCGATTATACTGACCACAAGAATAAATATGTATCCATCTTTTACTTCTTAGATACAGAAAAAATTACAAGGATAAAGAATTTTTTAAGAGAAAACAAGAATAAAAATGCAGACATTGTTTGCAGTAGCAAACTTGCAAATGAACTAAAAAATGAACTTCCAAACGCACATTACATTGTTACTAATCTGGAAGAATATATTGATAAAGAGCGAATTATCTATGATTAAAAAAGTATGTTTCTACATATCTTTATTTTTTTGTTTAATCTTAAATATATTCCTAGACTGTAATATAAAAAACTATTTTGAAATCTTAAATAAATGCTTTGAAAAAAACATTGTAGTAAGTAATAGTTTATATACTCTTATTTGCTTCATAATTGCCTCTATTTCAATTTTAATCATATTAGACATATTACTTGTCCTATTCAAAAGTAAAAGCGAAAATAAGGGAATAAATTTCAAATTAGAAGATGGTACTTATGGAACAGCAACATGGATGAGCGAAAATGAGATATCAAAGGTTTTGGGGTTAAATGATACTCCTGGTATTATACTTGGAAAATATAAAGATAAACTTGTCAAACTGCCTTTTGATAGTTTCTTTAACAAAAATATATGTGTGTTTCGGTAGCTCTCGGCAGTATGAAAACTATAGGTTTTCTATTAACGAACTTACTAGAACTTTCCAAATACAAAAAATCCATTATTGTAACAGATCCTAAACGGTGAGATTTATCGAACGACATCTAGTTACTTTAGAAATATTGGCTATACTGTAAAGGTTCTAAACTTAAAGGATATGAGGCATAGCGATAGATGGAACCCCTTGCAAGAGAACGAAAATATAACTGATGTTCAAACTTCAAGCGATGTTATTATATCTAATACCCAAAGACACGATAAACGGTGGAGATGAGTTCTGGCCACGAGCCGAAGAAAATCTTTTGAAAGCCTTTGAGTTTTACTTTTTAGAGACACTATCGGATAAAAACAATCTAACTAATGTATATAAACATATTGCAAATGGCGATATTAGTGAAATCGATAATATCTTCAAAAAGTTGCCACCGAGTAGTCCTGCAAGAATGAGTTACAACATATTTGCAAGTGGCTCTGACACCATAAAAGCATCTGTTATAACTGGACTAGGTACAAGACTACAAATGTTTCAAAATGAGGACCTACAAAAACTAACTTCTGAAACCGATATTGACCTTGCCTTACCCGGACAAAAGCCCTGTATTTATTATGTGATAACTAGCGATATGAATTCTTCTTTTGACTTTATTGCTTCTCTTTTTTATACATTTCTGTTTATTAAGTTAGTGCGATATGCAGATTCACGAGAGGATGGTAAATGTGAAAACGAGGTATATTGTTTTTTAGATGAATTTGCAAACATACGGACAAATACCTGATTTCAACAAAAAGATATCTACTGTTAGAAGTCGTGGGATTGCTTTGATACCAATTTTACAAAACTTGCGGTCAGTTTCAAAACCGATACCCGAATGGATTATCTGATGAGATTGTAGGAAATTGTGATACTAGAATTACGATGGGAACAACCGATGTTTTAACAGCAGAGTATTTTTGCTCCCTTATCGGTGTATCAACGGTAGAAACTACTTCCATAAAGAAAGAAAATTCCCTAGAGGGAGATATTGGAGAGTACGGTCAGAAAAGTATATCGACACTCCAAAGAAATCTATTAAATGTCGACGAAATACTACGTATCCCCTCTACCAAGTCAATTATAAACCTTCGCGGAAATAAACCATTACTCTTAGATAAAATGATATTCAAAGAGCATCCACTGTCTCATAAACTAAAAGATAGTCCAATTAGCGAATATACTCCTAAGTGGACAAGAAATAATCTGATTAGTGTTCAATCAAAAGAAAAGGTCATCAAAAATACTGTCACTAAAAAGAAGGAAAAGTTAGGGTGGAATAATTTTTAGATATATGCTATACTTGAGTTCATAAAGTTGTAAAGGAAGGTTGATAGATGAGACGCTCAAATTATGAAATATTAAAAAAACGAACTCAAAATTCAGCTTTAATATGGAAAAGCGTTCACGGAATTGCTCCTAAAGAAGTAGCTGATAAAATGGATACAGCCATGTTAGAATGGATGGTAGAATTAACGAATTGTTTATCAATATGGCTTGATAAAGGTAAAACCATGTCTGTCGGAGAACTTATTTTAGCAAGAGTAAATCTTGGAGCATTAGTAGAAGCATGGCTAAAATTCTTTTATTATGTTTTTTGTATTGATTACTCTAAGAGCCCAAAAACTACAAAGAAGGGAAAGGTAAAGAAGATTGAAGACTTCGAATTTAAAGACTTAAAAACTTTTAGCGTTGGAATATTATGGGATGATGATAAGGATAAAGAATATCTTTGGGTTGATAAAATTCAATCTATGAGAAACTCGATTCATATACTTCAATATCGAGATATTGGAACTAATGAAGATTTCCTAAAGGATATAGATGAATTTTACAATTTCGTAGATCATATCTTAAGTTGTTTACCACCAATTGAAGATGTGTTAACTTGCTATCCTGAAGGATATGAAATCAATGTTTATTTTGATTAGATAAACTTACAATTTATCGAAATAATTTGAATTAAACAAAACTTAAGCATTTACTGCAAAAGGTAAGTGTTTTTTTGTTGAAGATGAAAAGAAGCAAAGAGGAATAAAAAAAGATAAGAAAGAAAATTTGGGGGTAGAATAATTCTTTAATGCATGCTATAGTTTATACAAAAAAGGAAATAATTGATGAATTTTGTAACGAATTTGAATTTCATACGTCATATATGTATAAGGAGGATAAAAGTTATACAGAATATTGAAAAAATATACGAAGAATATTTTGAAACAGTAAACAAATATCTATTCTGTTTAACTCATAATAATGATATTTCTGAGGAGCTTACGCAAGAAACTTTTTATAAAGCAGTAAGAAAAATCGATACATATAAGGGCGAATGCAAAATGTCAGTTTGGTTATGTCAGATTGCTAAAAATCTATGGTATGACGAATGCAGAAAACACAAGAAAGTTACAAACATAGAAGAAGACTATTTATTAAATATACAGTCGTTAAATACAATAGAAGAACAAGTTATTTCAAATGATGAAAAAATTTCCTTGTATAAGAAAATGCAAGGATTAGATGATAAAACCAGAGAGGTAATGTATTTAAGAATTACTGGCGAATTAAGTTTCAAAGAGATTGGAATTATTTTGAATAAAACAGAAAATTGGGCTAGAATAACATTTTATCGTGGAAAAAATCAATTAAAGGAGGTTGATTAGTATGAAAGAGAGAAAAGATTGTAAAATTGTTCAAGATTTATTGCCAAATTATATTGAAAAACTTACAAGTGATGTAACAAACCAATATGTTGAAGAACATATAAATGGGTGTGAAGAATGTAAAGGAGTGTTTGAAAATATGCAAAAAGATTTTAATCTTAATGAGCCTAAAGAAGATAATCGAGAAGTGAAATACATAAAAAAATTTAATCGAAAATTCAAATTATTAAGGAATATATTACTAATTGTATTATTGTTATTTATAATAATAGTGGGCAGAAAAACATTTATATTAGTTAATTTATCAAATAAAGTTAATAGCTCAATAAATGAAAGTAATCTCTATACCAAAATAGCTCAATATTCAAATGAGGAAATGATGATTTTTGAAGCATATAACAAAGATGGAATTATTTTAGGAACAAGGATGAATATATATGCTGATGGAAAACCAACTAGAAGAATGACACTCTATAAATCAGAAACAGAATGCATAACTTTAGTAGATGATGGTACAACAAAAACTTTAAGAAATATAAATGATATAACAGTAAATCCAATGTTCTTTAGTGGCGAAACTTTTTTTGAAAATTTATTTATTGCAATTACTACAAATATAGATAAGGTAGAACTTAATGGAAAAGAATGTTATTTAATTAGAGATGGTAATACCGAAAAGTTTATTGATATAGATACGGGATTTGCATTGAAAATGATAGATAATGAAACTAATACAACAACAGACTATAGATATGAATTTGGTATTGTTAAAGATGCAGATGTTCTTAAGCCTGATACAACTGAATATACTAAGTAAGAAAAATAATTTCAAGAGCAAGTAGCGAATGAAAACTACTTGCTCTTGAAATATAAATTTTAGCTAGATAATACCAATACTAACATTTCGAAATATAAATTAAGTATGAAATTTGAAATAATTGGAGGATTTGATATGGATAAAAGTAAAGTTAATCAATTATATGAAAGTGCTTGGCAATTTACAAAAGCACAAAAGAGAGCACTAGATTTTGACGATTCAGTATATATAAATCTATTATCTGAGTTGTATGAAAAACTTAAGGAAAATCCATTATTTTGTGATGATATTATGACAAGCTGCACAGACAGATTTCTTATAGAAGATTCTGAAAAAGATGAGATTGAAAAAAATAGGGGTGAAGCTCTTATTGAAGTCATTGCAGAAACACTCGAGCTGAACAAAAGAGTACACTATCTATTGATTCCTATAAATGGGGCAAGATTAAGCAATGATATACATTTTGGTTCCTTTCACTTTATTGAAGGAACTGAAAAAGAAAAAGAAGAAAAGATACAGCAAATAACAGGAATAGACAGCCAAAAAATAAATTTTCACATTAATCATACCAAGAAGAGCAGATCAAAGGACTTTATGATGCCTCCTATTTTGGTATTGCAAATAGATAATGTGAATACTAATGTTCATAGAAGCGCCTCTATCACTGCACAAAGAATATTTCAAATTCTAAAACTTATGATTTACAAATCTGAAACAGAAAAAGATTTGTTCGAATCTGCTTGTAAAGGTTATGAGGATAACTATCATGTTGCTATTGTTGGTGAAGAGGAATGGCAGTTTGGACATGGAGTTTGGTGGAATTTAATTCAATGTAAATATTCTTTGGACTTTTTATCTAAACTTGAAAATCAGACCGAATTTGTTGATTTAGCTAATACCTTTGTTTTTGAATATAACAGCACTAGAGATAATTTGTATCATAAATTTTCAAATGCATTGGAACTATTTGAAAGATCCTTAGAGCAATATGAGAATTTTAGAGATGTCACATTATCTATGTTGCTTGTTTTTTCTGCTGCAGAATCACTACTTACTGAGAATCGTAATGAAAAAAAGCGTCGTTTGGCTACTATTTGGTCCAGACTTGTAACTATAACTGGTAAAACCCAAGAAGACTTATACGATTTAATAATTAAATCCTATAAAGACAGATGTGATTTTGTTCATGATGGAAATCTTATGTATGATATCCCAACAGTAGAAATTCGTGTGTTACATCAAATGTTAGCTAAACTTATCTATAAATACTTATCTCCTACTGAATGGGAAAACACTGCTTGCCAACCTATCGAAAATAATATAACTAAATGGCGAGAATTTATAAACAAAACTTTTACAGATGCACAATCTAATTAGTACCATAAATCGCAAATTTCCCAAATAATATGAATTAAACAAAAGCATTTACCCTAAAAGGTAGGTGCTTTTTTCGTTGGAGGTGAAAAGAAAATGAATGAGTTAGCAATCAAAGAACTAATGAGAAGCAAAGAAGAAAAAAGAATATTAACAGGCAAAATCAGCGGTATCGAAGAAGAATACTATAAACTAAAGAACGAGAATATATCCTGTGCAATTGTTTGGTATGATGATATAAAAATACTCATTCCTAGTACACATCTTGGAACGACAAAAGTAAATAAATCTATCATTCGAGGAATGCTTGGGGCAGAAATTGACTTTATCATAATCGATATCGATACTACTGCAAATATAGCAATAGCAAGCAGAAAAGATGCTATGGAACTAAGAGCAGAGTTAGAACTGCCAAAATTAAACGTAAATGATACTGTAAGAGTACGAATAATTGCTGTTGGTGTAAAACACATATTAGTAGAACTTTATGGAAAAGAAGTTATTATAAAGGCAGAAGATTTGCAGCATACCTATATTGTGAACTGTAAAGACTATTATGTAGTTGGTGAATATCTAAAAGTCCGAATTAAACAAATAGATATTACAAACAATATATTTCATTTATCTGCGAAAGACTTTACTATAAATCCATTTCAATATATCCGAAAATATATCGAAGTTGGTGGAGAATATACAGGAAAAGTCATTGCATTTCCTAAACAAAACAGTGGGATTATTGTGCAGCTTGATAATCCTGGAATTACTTGCCTTATAAGAGTTCCTGCAAAGTTCAACAGTTATCCACATTATCTTGATAAAGTGTTAATAAGAATAACAGAAATAAAGGAACAAAAGAAATTGATTTATGGGTATTTGATGAGAGTTATTTAAGGAGGTGTTTTATAATGGTTGATAGTATGAAAGTAATCAATTTTTTACAAGACTTCGGCTGTGCCAGGGTAGAGCATTTGCAAAAGCTGTATAGCAATGAAAAAGATAATTTTAAGAGTATCTTAGCTAGTAATATGGTAAGTAAAAAAGGAGACATTTTTGTTCATAATACAAAAAGAATCGATAATAGGATACTCGTAGCATTGGATATTTTGTGCAAATATAAAGATAAATTATCTAAATTCTATTTAGGGTATGACCCTGTGCTAATAACATTCTTAACCAAAGACAATACAATGTACCATATCATTGTATCGGATGAAGATAACAAAAAGGGAATTGTAAAGATAGTAAACTCCTATCCCCTATCACTTCCTAAGGCTGATAAACTTATTTTGGCTTTTCCAGATGGGGGAGAGGTAGAAAATATCGAATGCTCTATCCCTTTTTTATATACAACATATCCTGGTTTTGAAGTATTAACTGCTTAAAAATCCTTGATTTTATAGCCGTTTTATGATATATACTAAATCAATATAAGTATGAATTCATATATCTTATATTGCCTACTAAATCTTAGCAGATGCTCCTATGTATCTGCTCTTTTTATGCTCAAAATCAGTTATTTCCAATCAATTTGATTTTATAAATCCCTAGTGATACACTCAAGTTAACATAGAAATCAAAGGAGATGTCATTTATGAAATTTTTATCTTGGAATGTTAATGGCTTTCAGTCGGCAGTATCAAAAAATCTTTTAGAAGTTATCAAAACCTCTAATGCAGATTTTTTTTGTATACAGGAGACGAAATTAGATAAGCCTATAAATCTTGATTTAGATGGTTTTTATCAGTATTGGAGTTTCGCGGAATTAAGTGGTTATTCTGGCACAGCAATATTTACAAAATATGAACCTATGAGTGTTCAATATGGCTTTGAAAAAGATACTAAAGATTCAGAAGGTAGAATTATCGCTTTAGAATATCCACATTTCTATCTAGTTAATATATATGCTCCTTGTAACCAAAGGAATCTTAAAAGGCAGTATTTTGCCTTAGAGTGGAATGAAGAACTGATTAAGTATATCGAAAAATTAGACAGTAGAAAAGATGTAGTTTTATGTGGAGATTTCAATGTTGCTCACAAAAAAATTGATTTTGGAAATACTAACCGTGAAATAAAAAACTTTACAGATGAGCAAAGAATGCAATTTCAAGAACTATTAAACTTAGGTTTTATTGATACATATAGATGTGAGCATCCTAATTATCGAAAATATACCTGGTACAAAAATGACAAAAGAAATACCTTCAACTGTGGCTCTAGATTAGATTATTTTCTCGTTTCTGAAACCTTAAAAGATAAAATTATAGGCACACAAATTAGAAATGACATAGGAGGATCTGACCATTGTCCGATTTCGCTGAAACTAAGAATATAAAGTATTCAATATATGATATAAGATATACTAGCCGTATTGATTTTCCTGATGAAGAACTTGCAAGGTTATGGAATGAATTTAATTGGGAAAAAGCTGAACAAAAGCTTTTTCTTTGGCAACAAATTTTATCTAAAGTTGCTCTAAAGAAAAATAAAGAAAAAATAATAAAACTTCAAAACAGAATAGTCTCTTCTCTAGAAGCAAGAGCTCTAGCGGTAAAAAAAGTATCTGATAAACCTAGAGTCGGTGTAGGAATTGATGGTGTACGTTGGAGAAGACCAGAAGAAAAAATGAGAGCAGCTATTTTGCTGAATAAAAAGCCTTATAAATGTCAACCACTTAAACAGGTTGTGATTCAAGATAAAAGAGGATTCAAAGAGCGTAGAATTGGGATTCCTACCTTACAAGATCGAGCAATGCAAATTCTACACTTTTTTGCTTTAGAACCTGTAGCAGAAGCCTTTCGGAGATAGAAAATCTTTTGCTTTTAGGAAAGGTCGTTCCGCTCTAGATGCTCACGCTTGCTTATATGATAACCTGTGCCTCGAAAATTATCCCGAATGGGTTGTTGTCTTAGATGTCGAGAACTATTATGAATCCGTTTCACACGATTGGTTATTACGCAATATTCCAATGAACAAATCCGTCCTAAAAGAATTTCTAAAGTGTGGGATGTGCTTTAATAATGAAATATTCCCAACAGAAATCGGTATTTCGTTAGGATCTAATTTATCTCCTCTTCTTGGCAATATGATACTAGATGGTATACAAAAAGAATTATATGAGTTGCAAGGAAAGAATATATCTGATTATAAAAACGGTTATATGGTAAGATTTGCAGATGACATTGCAATTACCGCAAGAACTAAAGAAGATGCGATGCAATTTAAGGAAATCGTTGAAAAATTTATTGGCGAAAGAGGATTAAGGCTTAATAAAACGAAAAGTAAAATTATTAATATTCATGAAGGATTTGACTTTCTTTCCCGCCATTATATCAAAATTAACAATCATCTTACTGTAGTTCCTAGTGAAAAAGCAATAGAAAATTTTGAAAAAGAGCTACAAGACTTAATCTTAAATCCTGAAGAACATTGGACACAAAAAAGCCTTATACAATCAATCAATTCCAAACTATATGGCTGGGCAACTTATCATCGAATAGAGGAGTCTGAGGAAATTTTCAAGCATATTGATGTGTTGGTCAATGCTCTTCTTCTTAAACTTATGAAAAAAAAATACCCCTTAAAAAGTACAAAGCAACTAACTGATAGATTTTGGTATAAATTGCCTGATGGAAGATATGTGTTTGCTTTGACAAACAACAAAAAAATTTCTGTCATAAACTTAGCAGATATCGTTCTTGTAAAGCATAGACGTATGATTCTTAAAGAAAATATATTTTTAGACTCTGATTATTTCAAGGAATGGAACGAGCAGCAAGATATCAACAAAGTTTCTGGAAAATATCAGTCTGTATGGGAAAGACAAAATGGAAAATGCTACTTTTGTGGTAAAACAATTAACAAAGAACAAGAAAAAAGTATTATCTATAAATCTTTTATTGAAACAAATCGCATTCAAGATATGGCTTATGTTCATGAATTTTGTAAAGATGATGAGCTTGTATATATAGATAGCAACATTATGCACCTAAGTGCTGCTAATCTAAGGCAGATATTTGAGGAGATTCAAGAAGAAAAGAAAATAACAAATACATACACTCGGGAAATTTAAGGAACTCGAAAACTATTTTCATAATCAAAGTAAAACTCCTATTCAATTAACTTTCTTAGAAATTGAAAAATTGTCTGGTCATAAGTTATGTTCTTCTGCATATCGATACTCTGCATATTGGTATCAAAAGCGAAAGGGAAGTATTACTTGTTCTTGGCTTGACCAGAATTATGAAATCTTGAAATTGGATATGAAAAATCAAAAAGTTATCTTTACAAGAATATTAAAAAAATACTCAAAACTAAATATTCCCGAGATATTTCTAACGAATAAAATACCAGATGGAGCAAAATATGAACTTGAAGAATTTTTTACCTATATTACAAAAAAATATGGTCTAAGTTCAAAAAAATTCTAACTTTGATGTTAGAATTTTTGCTCATTTTTTTTATAAATTTTTTCCATTATCTGTGTCATTACTAATTTGGGTGTTGGTTTTATATCAAATAAAAAATAACTTTTTATTGCTTCTTTATCCTGATATAAGTATACAATCTCACAAACTTTAACAATATTCGTTTTTATATTTTGTGCTTTCGTCTTGTTTTGAATAGCGATAGGTTGATATACATATTTCTCTAAATTCTCTAATAATTCCAGATTTCCTCTACTATAAACATACATAATAGCTTCTAGTAAGTACCTAGTTCCTTTATATTTTTTATTGAATCCAATTGTTTCAAGTTCCTTTTGAACAATTGCTTTTACTTTTTCTGAATTTCGTGAATTTTCAATCTCATTAGCAAGTTTTTGTATTTTGTTATATGTTGTCTCGATTGGTTCCATTTTATTTGAAAAGTCAGCATTTAATTGTTTTGAATATAGATATGCACTATGTAATAATTCATTATCTGCAGAAATACAAAATACCCCCGATATTTTATCTTTTTTGGTTTGTTCAATATTTTTTAAGATTTCTAACCCTGAAATTTTAGGGATTTTTAAGTCCAAAATTACTAAATCAATTGCTTTTTTTTCTAAAACATTTAATGCTTCTTCTCCATCTGTGGCAATATATATAACTTGCATATTTTTTGATTTGCTTATTATGTGATTAATAATGTGCTTACAATACTGTATATTGTCATCAATAATTACTGTTTTTATCATTTCAAAATTCCTCATATTTCCTAGAATGTTCTTCAAAATTTTTGTACTATTTATTATATCACATTTTTAGACAGAAAAGCAAAAAAATTTTTACTCTTTTGTTATCTTTTTTACTCTTTTTTACCCTTTTCTTGATTATTAAATTTATCTGTTGTATATTGTGTAAGCATTTTTGTTGTATGAGGATTATCGGTTCGTAACCACCTCAAGAAAATGCAGTGACTGGAATGTGCATACAAACAGAAAGGACTTTATCATGAAGAAAATGTTTTCGTTCCTGTTGGCTATGGTCATGCTGTTCTCCTGCGTTTCGGCTGCTTCGGCGGCTGAGGTCGTGCCCGATGTCGATGAGACAAAGGCTGTTGAGGTCGCTGAGGCTGTTTCGTTGGGCGATGGAGGCATATCGCCGCAAGCTGACGGCGTTCAGCTTTACGGTGGCACCAACTTCATCAGCGGAACTGGCTGGGTGTATCCGTCGCGGAATCCCACAGCTGGATACTATGTCAGCTTCGCAGTTCATCCTCATGACGCGGTGACTGTTAAAATTCAGGCACAGACAGCTTCGGGCGGATGGAAAACCCTTACTACTGCAAAGCCGGCTGTCGGCGAGACCTGGCAGTATCTGGTCAGACAAGCATCTGGCCGCAACTACCGGATCCAGTATACAGCAACAGCCTCCAGCGTCACGAGCGTGATTGCCGAGTTCCCGCCGGTTAGCTGATATCAGCACTTTCAGCATAACAATTAACTAAACAATCTGCACATTCTAGTCACAAAGAGGCGGACTCTACTGAGTCTGCCTCTTTCTCTATCTAAAGTTTTGAGTTAAATTTTTTTATTATTAAAACTATGTGCTATCTAATACAAGATAATCAACATTCTTTATATCAAATTCATTTAGTTTTTTACAAGTTCGTCGAAATTTGGACAAATTGCAATCAGCACTTCTTTAATAATTTTTAATTGCTTTTCATCACAGCTATTAAGCATATTTTCAATAATTTCTCTGTCTTTATATTCTTTTGTCTCCACTTTACCTCCCACTAATAGCTCGTCAACTGATATGTTCAAAACTTTTGAAAGCTGATATAACGTATGAACGCTACAACTCTTTTTGCCACTTTCAATTCGTTGTATAAAATTTTCTGTTCTATGCGTTTTTTCTGCTAGCTTTTCAATCGTCATGCCTATGCTGTTTCTTGCGTTTTTTACTCTAATACCCAAATTGGTCCAATCGTTATATTCTTTACCTTCCATTATAATTCCTCCGATACTACTAGGCACAAAATTCTATTCTTATTAGTTTATTATTCCATAGAAATTTTGAATTTATTAGTATCTATCAGTTACAGATATATTTTCCTAGTAGGAATTATAATGATAAATAAAAACACGATTGTTAATCGCTAGTATCTTACATCTTCTCTTTTATTATCTTGAGATATTTGTCATTTAACTTTACTAAATAATCAATATTATTACAGTTAATTTTGCTACCTTCGATTTTTCCATCCTCTTGCATTTCATCAAGGTATTGACTATTTAGATATACCAATTGGTCTGCGATGTCCTGCTCTGCTATATTGTGTGCTTTTAGTATACAATATACATAAATGTTATTCACGAAATGATTTATCTCTTTTTTATTAGCATTTGGAAAGTCTACTTTTACCTCTTGACTTATCTTTACGGTTACTTCTTCTCTAAATGGCTTATTCAGCAATTTGTTATAATCTTTCATAATTTTTCTCCTTCTGAGTTCAAGACTATGCCTCTCAAAATATTACATATGTTTTTTGACAATTCGTTTTGACAACTCTATTTTTTTAATATTATATACCTATTACCTCTAATATTTCCATTAATTTTATTCGAAATTATACTTTTGAGTTCTAGTTTCATTTAATATTAGACTTTTCAAAATGTTCTATTCTTAATTTCTTTCCATTATACTAATAAACAGAGGTGAGTTAATGGATAATCTGCTAGATAACAGTATGGATAATATCATACTAGGTAAAAATATTAAAGAAATCAGAAAAAAATTAGGACTAACGCAAGAAGAACTCGCAGAAAAACTAGATGTAAATTTTCAATACTTGTCTAAAGTAGAAAATGGCAAAGTCGGAATAAGTATTGATAATGCAATAAAAATCTGTAAAATTGCTGGTTGTTCTTCTGTTTGCTTATTTAAGGATATCCTTAAATCACCTAATACTAATGATCAATATGAACTTTTAGAAGAAAGAGATAAGTCCATTATTGATCAAATGATTGTTTACTTGTTAAACACCAAATAACTTCTATTTGCTAGCGTTATATTGCAGTATAATGTTAGCACTTTTTTTATATTCTTCAAATTTCTGTTGGTATTCTTGTCTAGTTTTACATATACTTTTTAGTTCTTTTAGTTTCGCCTTAATTTCTTCATATGTTGTTGCATCTATTCTTCCATTTTTATGATATCGACAGTAGATAGAATATTGATTGGTATAATATCTAGATTTTTCTATTTTATTTATGTCTTTTGGCTTTTCTTTCCTTTTCATTCTATGAGTAGCAATAGATAATACTTCAACGTTTTCTTGAACAAGATGTTCTAGGTACTTTTGTAGCGAATATTCCGTACATTCGACAGTTTCGGGTTGTTTGCCCTTTGCTTGATAAACAATACTATATGTTTTCAATATTTAATCCCCCTTTCTAATATAATTTTCGCATATTCATTAAAACAAGTAAACACCGATAGGCTCTGTTACATCTTATCATGAATTTTATAATAAAATCAATGAAAAATGAAAACAGTGAGGGATCTTTTTGAAAAAGTATAATAATAAGTCAAATGTAATTGGAAATTTACTATTAGAACACAGGAACCAAAAGGGACTTTCAAAAGAAGAAGTTTGTAGACGTGTTCAATTACATGGTATTGATATTCATAGAGTAGAATTGTATCGAATGGAAAAAGGAATAAGTATAGTAAAAGATTTCGAATTGATAGCATTATGCGATGTTTTAGATATTGACTATAATACTGAAGTTAGAAATCTTATAGAATAAACTTATGCTTATTTGTTATAACGATTTGAAATTGAATATAAATTTAATTCAAAATAACTAGTGGAACAATGAGAATGTAACACTAGTTTATTTTTATTTGGTATGAATACCAGGACTTATTGCAACTCGCTATGCACAAAATATGTATTGACTTTTCCACCCATTACTTTTGAATATTTTAATTTTTTTATTTCTTCTGGCGTATTCTCAACGCTTCCTTCATATACTAATTCATTATCAAGTATTACTTTAATGTCAAATTTTCTCCCGTCTCCAATCGCCATATAGACTCTTTTATTATCCATTGGTGCTTTCCTCCTTAAACTAATAGTTCATACTAATCGTATCATATGCAGTGTATTTCCTCAAGAGAAATTGTTTTGATTTTTGCTTTTGGTTAAGAAGCACCATTACATCCCCAAATGAAATATATTGACAGTCGAATTTTACTAAGATATACTTTTATAGTAAAGGAGAAAAATTATTATGAAAAAATTTGTAATTGCATTATTGGTATTGATATCCATACTAGCAATTATTTTATTGGTAAAAATGAATCAAAATACTCCAGCGAGTCCTCTTAATCTAGCAGAATCTTCCGCAACGAATCAATCCGAATCTCCAACAACTGCTCCAGTTTTTTTTGCTTATTCCAGTGATGAAATCAAAGACTTAGTTCTAAAAGGGCAGAAAACTTTAGAATGTGCAGACAACATCTATTTTGAGGAGCATAATAAAACTTTGCTAAGAAAGTACTATTATACCAAGACAAAACAAAAATCTGAATCTTTTTCCATAAAAGATGGAACCGAAACAAGGCTTTTAACTACCATAAAAGACCTTAACACTCAGACTGAAGTTTGGTTTGAACATCCTTCTAAAACGAAATCTATCCATAAGGTAACATATTCCGATATTGCATTGCAATCAGTCCTTATCAATGTCCTAGAAAGCAGATATAGAGTTGAATTCGTCTATATGAAAGAGGAAAGGTTGGAAAAAAAAGACTGCATTGTTTTCAAGGCATTCCGTTATGAGCCCAAAACAAATGAACTTAAGACATATTCACGCGGAAAAGTCGAAGCCTATTGGATTGAAAAAGAGACTGGTTTTCTAGTTGGTATTGGCGAGATACAACCAGAGGGAACTTCTGCTATCGCAGATGTAATAATGAAAAACCTATCCTTTGGAACAGTAAAAGATAGTGATTTTATAGAACCATCCTTATAATTTAACCGCACTCATAGTTACTAGTATAATACGTTTTCCTTTTGTTATTCAAAAAGATAGGCAGGACACACTCAAACAAAATTGAGTGTGTCCTGCCTTTTAGGTATTAAAGAGTATTAGCTTTTCCGAAGTGATTGCATAATAGAAAAGATATATCCAGCATATTTTTCCATTTTTGTAAAATCTGTGTCTGGATTTGACATATCCCTTGTACCAGAACGTATTGTTCTAGCTACCGCAATATCAGTTTCATCTCCCTTTTCTATTTTCATTAGTAAATTTAGAGTTGCATTCAAATAGTTAATGTCTCCCATCTGTTTTGATGCTCTTTTCAGTCCTAATGCGTTAACTATGGCAAAACTGTAGTTCATCAAATCTGCCGCATCATTTAGACTACTAATGTTTACACTTTCTAGTATTTCGGTTTTATAGACTCGTTTTGTAATTTCATTAACCTCGTCATATACATCCTTTAGAACATTTTTGAATTCCTCTTTTATGATATTTTGGGAGTCCAACCACGCTATTAAAACTTCCATGCCAAAATTCACTTGGCCTTCCCAAACCGCCATTTGAATATCCATACATTGATTAAAATAAATCAAAAAGCGCTCCTTAATTATTTTTTCTTGCTCTGGATCAGGAATTTCACCAATCAGAAGATTGTAATAGTCGGGTAGCTTTTTCTTGACGTTAACAAAAGCACCCGCTTGCGAAATAAACCTTAAAAATTCTTCTGCTTCTTTAGGTTTTAATGGTTGGAATGTTCTTTTGTAGTTAATACCATTATGGGCTGCAATGTAGAAAACGTCTTCAGAGCCATCATTCTTGTAAATGTCAAAGTTTGCCATAAAGATATAATTAAAACTATATCTTTCAGACTTTTTTAACATGATTGTTTCGTTTGTTTTGAGTCCCCATGTAGTAGCATCATACACAAGCGCACGGACTTGTGTGTCTGAAGAGACTTGTAGTTCAAAAGTACCCGAACCGCTTTCTTGTCCAGTAATTTTTACATACTGATCGTCAAAAAACCACCATGTCACCTCTTTTTCTTTTGCAAAAGCAATATAATTTTTAGTTGCTAACTCGCTTTCGGCGTTTGCAATTTGCTGTGCTACTGAATATACAACATTCGATGTAGCAAACTTTGTTCCGTTCGTTGTGTTCGGAACAATATTACTGCTATCACCTTTGTAGAAGTACTTAGTGTAAGTTTCATCTGTGTAAATATCAATGTTTGATACAAAATCGTAAACAAGAGTATATCCGCTATTTTTCCCTAGTATAACAGTTTCTTCGTATTTAAGGGCTAGCGTATTTCTATCATATACATATGCTTTACGTTTCGTATTCATAGAGGGATTTACACCAAAGTAGTTTGCAAGTCCATCTCCTCTTCTATCCCATACGCTAAATTGTACATTTGGATCATCGAAGAACCAAATTACGAAGTCTGAAGACCATAGATACGAAAGATACCGTTGCCCTTGCTGATATTCTGGACATTCTTTAATTTTGTTACAGTAAACTTCATCCATATGGAATTTGTCATTTGTTTTATCTCCTTCCTCGTATGTAGGAGGAAGGTTGGGCAAGTCCCCGCCAACCATATAGAAATACGCACCGTAAGTATCGTTCACATAGATATCAAAGTTTGCGGTAAATTGATAACTGTATTCAAACATGTTGGACGGTCCGGTAGTCCTAGTGTTGACACTTTTTAGCCGTAGAGAAGTTTTATCATAGACATATTCTGTAAATTGAACTTCTCGTGAGGCATTTATGCCAAAAGAATTGGATATTCCGTTTCCTTGCTTATCCCATATAGTAAAAAACACACCACTTATATCGTCAAAGAAGCATATGATAAATTCGTTGCCCCACTCATAAGCAAGGTACTTCTTGGTACCATAGATGTTATATTCACTGTGGTTGATTATTAGCCAAACATACTCCCCTTTCAAAGTAAATACTCTGCCATTTGTTTCATTCCGTAAGTCTGATAAATTTGGAATTTCAACTCCAGGATGAGTACCCGTATGGTCATAAAAATACGCGTCTTCACCATAGATGTCATCATCATAGATGTCAAAACTTGCTACAAAGGAATAACTATAGGTTCGCGCATCGCTCGTGGAAAATAACTGTCTTGACGAGCGTTTTTGAATCAGAGTATCTTTGTCATACACATACTCTATAGCCCATACATTTCGTGAAGGCCGTGCACCAAAACTATTGGCAAGGCCGTCATTTCCGCTATCCCAGACACTAAATTCTACATTGCTGATATCCTCAAAGAAATAGAATCTAATCTCGTCTTGCCATTCACTAGCAATGTAATCTCTCGTACCATAGTAGTTATGACTTTGCAGTAACTTGAGATATTGACCTTGCATAGTGAAAGTTTTCCTATAGGTTACTGTTTCTACATCTTCTGGAATAGTTGAATCAGGAATGCCGGGACGAGTATTACTGGCATCATAGAAAAACTCTTTGAAGTTTCCATCCAAAGCACTCGTCTTATAGATGTCAAAACTTGCTGCAAAAGAGTAGCTATAGATGCGCATATCCGTTGTGGGCATCAGTTGCCTTGACGACCGAATCTGGGTTAGAGTATTTTTATCATATATATAGCTCATAAACCATACATTCGTAGAAGCACGCACGCCAAAGCTATTGGCAAGACTGTCGCTGCCACTGTCCCACACTTTAAATGTTATATTGCTGACGTCGCCTTCCATAAAATAGATTCGAATCTCGTCCTGCCATTCGCTGATAAGATAGTCTTGCACACCATACTCGCTATGATTGTGCAAGAGATCAAGATACTTACCTTGCATCGTGAAGGTTTTTCCGTTTGTTACATTCACCACGTCCGATTCAGCAGTTGCAGCAGCATTTACTGCATCTTGTCCGGCGGGAGTAGTTACATTCTCCGCCTCATTTTCTACAGGTTCGGTTGTGGTTTCGGCGACCTCCTCAGAGGGCAGTTCTTCAGTTTCTTCTGTAACCTCTTCAGTCACAGAGTCTTCTTCGCCGCTCGCAGGTACTGTTTCCACAGTATCAGCAGGCGTAGTAGTTTCTTCTTGCTCAATTGCAAAGGCCGCCGTCGGCATAACACCGACTAACAGAACGATGGCCAGAATGAGGCTTACCATCCGCGTAGTAAGATTAGTTTTCATTTTGAATACTCCTTTTTAAGTTCACTAATTGTTGTGGTTAGTTTAATTTAACGATTTGCCAGATTATCCCTCCTAATACCAAAATTTTCCACAGTATTTTCTAAGTTGCAATTGTACCAAAGAAAAATACCATGAGCATGAAGTTGAATTAGATTTCTTCATGCGCGCAGAATTTTAGATTTTTCTGCTTATTTCAAAAACCTCCTATCCTTTTTTATATCACATTTTGTCGAATAACACAATATATTATGCCAAATCAAGCAAACTTTATTTCGCCTTTTTTCGACAAATTTCGACATTACTTTATTACAATCTTGTAGCAACATTAAAATACAAAAAATAGACTACCCATAGAAATGGATAGTCTATTAGCATTAGGCTACTTTGTTTAATGAATATGTAACATTAAAATCATCCTCAAAAAAATCTTTATAATTCTTTATGTATTTGATGTCTAAACTATAACCAAGTGGTATTAAATCTCTAAATACATGATTTATAATGTAATCTAAATTTTGATTACTTTGTGGTATTCTTAGTACAAATGTAATGTTCTTTATATTAGTACCTTCTATTTCTTTCAAAATAGTATATGAATTCGATATATTCTGGAATGCAAGAGTAGGGGAGTCTATAGTTTCCTTTATGAGATTCCCTAATAAAAAATTATCTGTTAGTAATACACTTTCCGAATCTTCGGTTATGCTGTGCCTCATAATCCAACTTCTCGCACTTGTTCCATTTATTTTACTGCTACTTGAAAACCATATATCTGAAGAATTATTAAACGGTTTATCTAAATGTATGGATAATCCTTTAATATATCCATTTTGATCAAGTACAGGAATAAGAAATCCATCCATTCTACTAAAACACCACTTAAAATCTTCCTCTTGATAAAATCCTGGTATTCCACAAAGATTGCATTCTTTAGATAAACTATAACATATTAGTCTTCTTTTAATGTAATTCTTTGGGATGCTTCTATATAAGCCATTCTCTATGGAACTATCTAAGAAACCGATGCTATTCAAGTATCTCTTATGCTTATTGTCTAGTTTTAACATAGATAGGAACTTCCTATATACTGCATCTCTAATTTCTATATCTGCAAGTAAATTTATTGGACTAATTTCAATAGGAGATTTATTAAGCGAAAAGCATTCTCTTTCTAATAATTCTTTATATGCTTTTTTATTGTCTATTCCTCTTATTTTTGCATAAAGTCCTATTGAATATCCGTCCTGCACCACATCTAAAACAGCAGTATTTATTAGTTTTGGAATTAAGACTCATTGTAGGAATCTTTGCGTTCTTATTATATCCACAGAACGGACAAATCACCTTATGCTCATAACCTCTTTCTTCTACTATTTCTAAGCATAAATGATAGGCCACATTTAATATATTGATATGTCTTTGTACTGCTCGAAAATCTAACCTTTCCATACATTTTTCTTTATTTATTGCCATAACTACCTCCATATCTTTCTCCTTATGCTATGATTTTCAAATTTTGTGCTTGATATTCTTCTATTTCTTTTATAAATTGATTTGCAGTTTTCTGAATTTTATCACCAAGTTCTAAGATAACTTTTATATCACCATCAGTCCAACCTGTAATATAATTGAAACTACATTTAGAAGTGTCTAAACCAAAATAATCAGCTACTATAAAAGCAACTGATTCAACAAATGTTTCGGATAGATTCCTATCATTTTTGTAATTAAAATCATCATATAGCGCATGCGTTAATTCATGCAATAGGACAGATACCTTATCATCGGTAGATAATTCTTTTCTTAAGACTATTTGCTTATTCTTTGGACTCCAATATCCCTGCACGCTACCATATAGATTTTTTTCTAGAATAGGGAAAGGGGAAAAGGACTTTAGAAACTGTAAAAACTCGCTCATATTATCACCATTGATTTTAGTATCTTCTAATGGCAATGGCTCACCAACTGTTTGCGATACATCATATACATATGTATATCCATATACCATATACTCAACTGTCTTTTCTTCATTTTGTTCTTGGTTCTCTAAGTTTTCTAACATACTTTCCTGATTTTCTATCTTCACTGTACGCTTTCTTCTTATGGGGTAAACAATTTGAATTCCTTTTGCTCCTTTTTTTAATTTTCTCCCCATACTTTCCCACTTCTTAAATCCAGCAACTTGTGTTGCATCTGGCATTTGTGAAAATATAAGTACCATATTATTAAAACTATAATTGTGAAAGTTCTTACTAAATTTTAAGAATTTAGCATATTCTCCTGACTTAATAATATCTGTTACACCATCAACAATTTTATTAAATAATTCTTTAGTCTTATTATTGGATTTGTTTTTATTTGATTTATGTTTCATAAATTTTCCCTCCTATGCAACCATTTTAGTTAAATCATACTTTTTGATTTGTATTTGTGCTTTTGATTTATATTTTTCTTTCTTATCCATAAAGTGTCTAAATTCTAACCATTTATTGATAAAATTCTTTTGCTCGTTCGTAAAGTTTGTTTTATGATGTGACAACTCTTTTTGTACAACTGTTCCATCTTTATATTCTAGTGTTATGAATGATTTTTCTACATCTGATAATTTTCTAATAAAGAATATTTCCGTTCTTCCATTCATGTATGGTTCTAAATACATATAACCTACACAATTATCTTGTTGTTTTCCTTCATCTTTTAGATCATCAATACTCGGGGCAGGAAATACAATATATTTTTCATCATTATAAGTATATTTCGACAACTCTAAATACCTTAAATATACCTTGAATTGAGTATTCATATCCTCATTCACCTTAATTTTTGTTTGTAGTTTATCGTGTCTCGAGATTAAATTTCTAGGGAATAAGTCTTTTTTTGATTTGTAGTTTAAGGCTAGTTTACTTGACATTTCCAAGTAATCCTTATAGATATTTAAGTTGTTTAGTCCCTTTTGATAATTCGCTAGTTTTTTTAACGGAATAAACTCACTTATTTTCCTTAACAACTGTATAGTTTCCTTATTTAGTTGGTTATTCGAATTTGCAAAACAATCTAGTATACCATTTTTTATCAGAAATTTTAGGTAGTTAATATTAGTATCTTTATACATCTGAAGTGTTTTATAATCTGTTTTTTGAAATAATTGTAATAACAGCAGTTCCTTATATGTAATGTTATTATCTTGCATAAACTTCAAGAAATTTTTAGGAACCTTGAATCGTTTATAAAAGCTGCCATTTCGATTTAACGCCTTAGAATAAAAACATAAATTATATAGTTTCATATTCCATAGTAATTCAAAACTTTCATAAGCCGCAAATTCTAAGGTATCTAAAAAGTTATAATGATGGTATGAAGAAAATCTATCCATAAATTCTTCTATTGGTGCATATTCCATATTTGTTCCCTTTATAAGCTTTTTTTTATTATATGGATATGTAGGATAATCGGTAAAAAACTTATATCCTTTATATAAATGCCAATTTATTTTCTTATAGCCATGATAAACTCTCATACAACCAAACATATTTATTGCGACATTACTGCCTAAGAATTTTCCAATGCCTGGAATAATTCTGACATACTCTGTACAACTTCTTTGTATTTTTTTATTCTCCAGATTAAAAAAAGAATATATTTCAAATACTCTTATAATAACTTGTTTGTTAATTCGCTGAACCAGTACAACAGGCTGTTCAAACCATCTTTGATAGTAATTCATACCCCATACTATCGATTCACTATGACAATGTGGGCATTCTATGAAATCTTTAACTTTCACATCTTTGTTTTGAAAATACTGATTGCAATTCGTACAGTATAGCGTTTTCTCTTTCCTGTCTTTTATAATAAGTCGATGTTCTTTAGAGTTATCTTCCAGAAACTTATCCCAATATTTAGGAAGTTTACATTTCTTAGCGATTTGATCCATTAATTCATCTATTTTTTCCTGCTTCATTGTGCAACACCTCCAAAAAATGAAAGCTGTGTAACTTCTTTCTTTTTTTCTAATTCCTGTTTTGCTTTATCTAACGAAACCACATTATTTTTAGTATTTGTTTGTTTTGATTCTGTCTTTTTTTCTTTTTCGTCCGTAATTTTCAAAAAATTGTTAGGCAAAGAAAAATACATAATAGCCCAAGCATATACAACTTCATTTGTTATATAATTCCATCCATTTCTACAATGTTTATTACCTTTTTCTCTAATAAATTTAACCATTCCTTCAAGTGTTTTTTCTTCATTTAGGTATTTCTGTTCCATATCTTCTCTAGATAATAAATATTCTACCGTTTGTTTTAAGGCTACATCCTCTTGGTCTTTTACTTGTTCTCTTAGTCTATCAAAACCGTTCATTTATTAGTTCTCCTTTCAAACTTTATGATACTTTCTTAAATCTCGAAAAAAGCTCATCATCTTTTTGCTTTTTCATATATTCACGATAGTTCTCTAATCCATATCTACTGAGTTTATCTCGTTTTTCTTGCTGTACGGCTTCTAATACACGATCTAATTCATTAAAATCAAAAAAGCGACAAATAAGGCCATTTTTCAAAATGACCTTATCGCTTTTGTAATCTTTTATCACATTAAATCTATACCTATATTTTGGTTTTCCAGGATGATCTGCAATACGAATTCCACAGGAAACACCAAAATCTAATTTTAGATATATTGAACTTGTAGTGTGTGAATTATATCTGTGTACTACAAAACCTAATTCCAATAACTTAGTTACTAGAATATTAGCAACATCTTTGCCATTCATACTTTATGCTGCTTTCTTAAATACTTCACTTGTTTTTAAGTATGTATCTTTATCAATCTTATCTGTAATTAGTTTTAGATATGGTTTTATCATTACTATCGTATCTTCTGAGACATTTATTTCTGATACTCTAGCTATTTTATTGCCAAAGGAGGTAGGGGCAATTACTAAGTCTCCTACTTTAGTATCAATAGCAGTATAATAACTATAAGTCCTTCCGCTAAAAGTCTTAGGGTTATACTTATCCTCGTATTTTACTTTTATAATATTTGTTTGCATTCTATTTTTCTCCTTTATTTGTTAATCTAAATATCCATTATAAATATTTACTCCATATATTCCATCAGAAAAAGCAGAAAATACAAGCACATATGGTAAATCGTTTAATTCTGTTACATCTCTTTCTAGCTTTGGCAAAAATTCAAGTGAATCTACTTCAAAGTTGATATAATAATCATCTTGCTTAAATTTATGATGCTTAGTTATAGTTACGGTATTATCTTTTGAATATTTTCTCGCAATACTTGCAAATTGATTAAGCAATTCATTATTTGTAGAACTATATAGTGCTATTTTCATAAATTTATACTCCTTCCATTATATTGTTTTTGGTTGCTAACATATTTTTCCTTATGATATTTCCTTTTTTCTCTTCTTTATCTTCAAAATAGATTTGAAGTCTTACATAAACATATATAATAAAAAAAATTAATATCAACAATAAATTTATAGCCATAACTACTAATTTTATTATAATATCTATTGCAAAAATTACAGGCATTATTTATACCTCCATTCTAATTTATATCCATTAATGAATGTACTTCTATTACTTTTCTGTTCTTCTTTCTCTTAAAATGGCAAATCATCAACTTCTAATGCAAATTCATTTTCCGCATTTTGAATGGATTGGGAATTTTGTGTTGTACTTGCATTTAGTATACTTTCGTCCGCTTTTTTAGGTGAATCTGCAAAATCGATTTCTTCTGCTATTACTTCAGTTGCGTAACGCTTTTGTCCGTTTTGGTCATCCCAACTTCTTGTCTGGATGCGTCCGCTAACGCATATCTGTAAACCAGTATTTAAGTATTTTTCTACAAACTCTGCTAATTTAGAATAAGCAACAATACTAATAAAGTCCGCTTGTCTTTCTTCTCCTGTTTTTACATATTTTCTATTAACTGCAAGTGTAAAAGTCGTTACTTTCATATTACTTGCTTGTGAATACCTTATTTCAGGTGCTTTTGTTAATCTTCCTAATAATATCGCTTTATTCATCTCTTAAATCTCTCCTTCTAATTATATATTTTTTTATTTTACTTTTTATAAAATAAATAACACTAGATTGTCTGTATGAAACATAACGCCTAGTACAACAATTTTTGAAATAGTCCTTACCATTTTCTGAGTACATATACATCCAGTCTTCTGGTTTTTTCATTCCTTTTTTTATTGCATTCTCAAAAGCATCATCGGGATTTTCTCTGATTTGCATTCCCGCAAATATTGATTCTTTTGGATGTGTAAAATACTTTATTTCCTGCATTTTTTAATCCTCCTAATCCTTTCTTACTACAATGAATTTCAATACTTCATCTGTTATACGATAAATTCTTTCTAATTCTATGATGGTTTCAGGTGCGCTCTCAAATTCAAGTAAGTAGTAATATGCTTCTTTATATTTTCGTATTTCGTAGGCCAACTTTTTCAAGCCTAACGCTTCTGATTTAATGATGTTCCCATTTTCTTTAAGGTATTTTTCTATCTTGTCAACTACCGCATTTCTTTCTTCTTCTGTAATATCATTTTTTACTAAAAATACTGTTTCATATTTATTCATATTTAATTTTCCTTTCTTATGCTGCTATATTAAAGATTTCTTCTTTATTTTGTTCAGCATTTTTTTGTTTCATTTTTCTCTTAGTTGAGTAATATTCTTCTAAATATTCGTCTTTATAAATATCGATTTTCCTTTTGTGTTTTCTTAATTTGAACATATTAGTATATTTTCTAATTTGCCTTTTATTCATAGATACTCTGCGATTATTCTTAATAGCAACAACAATAAATGTACCGCATACAATGTTTCCGCCAACAATTCTATTAAACTCTGTTACATTTGCATTTCTGTTTACTATAAGCATAATATCCTTATCTAACCTTACTTTTAATAAATCATTTCCAATAAGTGCTTTTATAAATTTTGTATTTCGCGGTATTTTAATCGTTTGAACTTCTTTATCTTGCATAACTAATATTGCTTTAATTTTCATATGTATTTTCCTTCCTTTCACTACCATAGGGAAACTTGACAGTTTCCTTTTATCGTAACTTCCTTAAATAAATCTTGATTCTTCACCGCATTCTCAATAATGCTTTTTTCATTACTTTCTTGTAGTCCATCACTATTCTGCATATAGAACTTTCTAAATTTCCAATAATTCAAAAAGAAAAATGGCGTTTCCATTTTGAAACGAAATTCATTTGCTAGTGCATTTCCACAATATACTATTGCAGGTATTCCATATAGCGATAATTGAATATATGCCATATATACACAAACCTCTGAAATATCCGTTGCTTCTACAAGTAATTCTTGTTGGTAATCTATATTTCTTCTTTCTAAAGCCTTAGCAGTAGAAAGTATCATTCCTCCAGCACCACAAGTAGGTTCACACATTGAAACGAATCCTCTTTTGTCAATTATTGTTTTCAATTTTTCTTCGTCCTCTAATGATATCTCTGCCATAAAATCCGAAATATGAGATGGTGTAAAAAATTGCCCTAAATGACTATTACCTAAGTTTTCTTTTTCATAAAAAGGACCTAAAATGTCCATAATACCGTTGCTTTCTTCATACATCATAATTAGTTCACCAAACATTTTAGAAAATATTAATTGATATTCCTTAGTGTAAGAGTTAATCGTTTGCAAATATTCTTTTTCCATCTCTTTGTTTTTGGCAAATGCGTTATATATAGAAATCGCACACATTTTCACAAAGTCTGAAAATACTTGAGTACTTCCATAGGCAGATGATATTTTGTTGTACAATTGAGTAAAAATTTTCAATCTTTCTGCATACATAAATTTCTCCATTCTTTATAAAATATAGAAAAAGACAGATCTCTCTGCCTTTTCTACTATGCAGCTTCTAAGATACTAGCCACATTCTTTTTATATGTATTTAGTGTTCTATAACCCTTTATACAAGTTTTTATTTCAGTATAATTATTTATATTGTTATAGTTTGCAATCTTAAGGCAATGTCCTTTTTCTACCTTCGAGATAATTATTTGTGTATCTTTTGCATACTCTTTGATAAAGTCATAATCCGCACAACTTTCGTAATCATCGATGAAAATAGGGAAGTTTACTTTACTGATTTTATTAAACATATTGCTAAATTCTAATGCAGTAGCAATCATTTCTGATCTTGATAAGTCCGTTAGAATATTATCTTTATATGTAATAATAAAATCCTCCTTGATTTCTCCTGTTGTTTTAAGTACCGAATAAAACTTAATGTCTACATTCTTCAAATACTGCTTTGCTAGTTTCATTTTTTCTTCGATATAGGTTATATATAATTTTTGTGCTATTTTTTTTGCTTGTGTTAGATTATCAATAAGTTTAATTTTAGCCTGTTTCTCATTATTAAAGTTCTCTATATCTTGCTTTGCAGTTTTAATATTTCGCTCCCTTACAGACAGTTCACTATTAAAGTTATCTATCTCCTGTTTTTCCTGCTTTAATTGTCTAATATTTTCTTCGATAACAGTAATTCTTTTTGCTTTCTCGATGGTGGACTCGCCTTCCAATGAGTGATATTTGCACTTTTCCATTACAAGTTTGAACTTTTGGTCTTTTATTTGCGTTTCCAGTAGATTTCTTCGATTGTATTTATCTACTAAATTCTTGTGCATATTTGAGATTGTGATTTGCTTATTTTCATCTTGTATGCGTTGATTGCAAACGGGACAAAGACAAACTTCTCCATTTTTTATTGATAAATATGTTTTCTTCCCATCTTTCATTTCCTTTTCTAGTTCATTAAACTCAGTTTCTTTATTTAACACATCTTTTTCAAGTTCTTCTATGACTAGTTTTTTGTTCTCTTTATCAATAATCTTTTCGTTAGATTTCAATAGCGATAACTCTTGCTCTGCAAGCGAAAGTTCTTCTTCTTTATCGAATACCTTACATATTGGAAGTTCCTCACTAACAATATTTTGGGCATACTCAATTTTTCCATCTAATGAAGAAATCTGTGTTTCTGTCCTTTTTATATCTGCATTTAACTCTGCTACAAAAGTTGGTATATCTTTTGGGATTACTTCTAATATCTTTTGCTCTTGCTTATCTAATTTATTATAAACAGTTTCCATTAAGTTGGTAGGACATATATCATTCAAATACTTATCTACTAGTTCCTTTTGCTCTGCAGGTTTTTTAGTTAAAAAATATAGTGGGTTCATTATCGATAGAAATAATTTTTTATCTTTATAAAAACGAACTAAATCTTTTTGAGTAACAACCTTACCATCTAGGCTAATAAAGTTTTTAGTATTATCAAATCTGTGTTTACCACGAATTAAAATATGTTTAACACCTTTTTGGTCTGTAAAATGTAACTCTCCATAGGAAGCATCACATGTTTTATTGATAAGACATGCCTTCTCATCTCCAGATAAATTAGTTCCAAGCATAATGTTGACTATCGCGTATAATATATTACTTTTTCCTGCTCTATTTTTTCCTGTAATACTAGTTATATTGTAAAGTTCTGTTTCAAATAGTTTCTTGAATTTTCTAAATCCAATGGTTTTCACATAATTAACTATCATTTTTCTGCTCCTTTTCAATTAAGTTTTAGTAAATATCTAGGTATTAGCCAATCCTCGCTACCATCTTCAAACTGCATAAGATAATCTTTATAATATGGATCGCGTTCAATAACTTTTGCAAGTATGCCATTATAGCATTTTTGATCATTTTGACCTATACCTCTAACCAAAACTATCTCTCCTTTTTTGAATCGACTAAACATAGCAATTTTCTCCTTTTTATTTAAGTTCCATATTTACTTTTAACTTTTATTTGTGTATAATTAAGAAAAAGTTAAAACAATTTTCCGTAAATAGTAGTTATAAGAACCCTTTTCTTATGCTGCTATATTTTTTATTCTCTTGTCTACGAACTCTAATTTCATTGCAAATTTTCTTCCACTTAGTTCTTCTATATCTAATTTTACAGCTGTTCCCAAATCGCATTCTGACAATTCTTCTGCATTCTCCGGGCGAATTACAATGTTAGAGATTTTGTCATTCATATCAGTAAATTCACCTACTAAATATTTCTTAGCATTACCAGTTTTATCTTTCAATGTTTCGTTAAAAGTCCTAAGCAGTACATAGCAATTATCAAATTTATTATCTTCTGCTTTTGTAGTTGGCTCTAGTGGATTTTCTTCTTGCTTTTGCTCTGTCTTTTTAGTTCTACTTTTTGTGGTTTTTTTAGCAGTCTCAGTCTTATTTTCTTTTGGTGTATCTTCTTTCTTTTCTGTTTTCTCTGTTTTCTCTGTTTGTTTAACATCTTCAGTATTCATAGTAGTAGTTTCATTTACATTAGTTTTTTCTGTATTAGATACACTTTTCTCTTGTTTTTCTACTTTGTTATTCACATTTTGAGTATTTGTTGTGGAAACTTCATTTGGATTTTCTTGTATTTGTGGAATTGGTTTACTAGATTCAAAATCTTCCTTTTTTAAGATATCTAAAATATAGTTGTTAAAACTTTGACCTGTTGCTTGACTCGTTTGTTCTTCTTGTTTTAGAAATAAAATATAACGACCTTTTAGGGAATTTCCCTGTGATTTTTGTAAATTGATATAAGAATCTAATCTATTGATAGAAGTCTGTCCTGTAATTCGCATTAGCCAGATTCTATCTTTGCAAATAGATGGTATAAAAAATTTTAACCAAGCCATTCTATTGCAGATAGACTTTCCTTGTTCGTTTTTTTGTCTATATTGACACTCTGGACCACAATTTACTGGCTGTAATCCATTCTTTGTCTTTTGTTTCGCAGTAGTATTCCCTTCAAAACAGCTACATACCTCGCCACTTTGATTATATCTTACATATTTTTTAGTCAAGGGAGCATCGTTGCAAAATTCGATTTCAATATATTTCTTTCCTTTATATTGTTTATCAAATTCTTGTAAATATCTTTGCATATATTCTTCTTGCACTTTTGCAATAAAGTGGCCTAATTCTGCGACTCTTTTTCCCTTTTGGGTAGCAATCTGTTCTCCATGTTGAACTCTTCCGAATTACTGGTAGGTTTGCATCTCTTGTTTGATTCATACTTTTTATCTTCCTTTCTTTTATGCAGCGATTAGTTCGTGCATACAATATTGTTTTTCTGCTATTTTGCTTAAATCAATAGTGTAAATAGGATATATCATAGCGTTTTTTATGCAAATACCAACTTGCCTTTTCAAAATACCTAATTCTAGTAGTTGTGGTATTAAGGTAGGTTTGAATTTGCAATCCACTACAATTTCATTTTCCCTTAGAATTTTATTATGATCCAATGTTATATCAGTAAAATGTGCTGTCTCATTTGTTTCTGGATCCGTTCCGAATAAACTAAGTTGTAAATTCCCATTTTTGTACCTTGAACTATGAATAAAACAATTTTCAAACACCACTTCATATAGTTCAAAATTAAAACCATTTTCCATTTTCAAAATCTCCTTATAATATTTTTGTGTAAAAGATTTTTTTGATAGATCCTCCTTTCCTTTATTTTGGGGGCAAAAAAAAGAAAGTAAGTTTATCTCTAGCACTGGGGGTAAAGCGCTCAAAGTTTCTTACTTTCCTTTTCAATTTAAGGCTCAACAAATAATCTATATATTTGTTTGGTCTAAATCCCAATTTTATGCTACATATAAAATGTAGATGTACTGCTATTAACTAAATCTTAATAGCTATGCCACAAATGTTATTGTGGGTAGTTATAGAAATTCTATAACATAATCTTTATACACAAATTTATTGTACCTATTATTTTATTTGAATTCAATAAGCACGCACTAAAAAATTTTTTACTTGATTTCTAAAGGATTACTAACCTTTTTTATAGGGATTTATTTGTAGTATACTCTAACCTTTTTTACTTTCTATCAGTTCTCAATCTTTAATTCCTATTACCATATTTATTCCACGTAAGTGCTAAAATTTAGTATTGTTGCTTGAAATTCTGGGATTTTTATGATATTATATTATATTATTTTGGCACAAGGAGGACTTTTTATGGAAAAGCTAAAAATTTACAAATATGACGAGAACATTGCTTTTCGTCAATGTAGTTTGGCACACAATGATAATAGTACTGATTTTGGAAATTGTTCAGAACATGATACTATAGAAAAAGATGGGAATAAATATTATTCTTGTAAGCATTATGGAGGAATTCATATTCATTGCGCTAAACATTCTGAAACCGAATTAATTGTTGATACACCTTACACTTTATTTTGTCCCAAATGTAAAAGAAGAGTTTATGCAGGTAATTTTGAAGAACTCTTACAAGATTGTCTGAAAATCTTAAATAGAGATACATTCAAAGGTGCTACCTTAATTCATACGGACAAGTGGTATGTTCCAGAACTAAAAAAGAAAGTAAAGTCAGAAACAGGTTATTGGTTAGAAGCTACAGTAGAATCAGACCAAGATGAAGATACAACAGTGGTTCTCTATATAGGAAAAACGGGCGATAGCAAAAAGTCTCAATTTTTTATTAAACCAGAGAAATTGCAATTAGCCAGTGATCATAAAGATTTAGACCCAGCAACTTTGCTTACCAAAATAGAAGTTACACTAAAGGACAGGACTCTAAAGCAGGAATATGACAGTTAGCAACTATTTGAATAGTAAAAAAACTAACAGAAAAGCCACAAAATTGCTTTTCTATTTTTTATAAAGAATAAATATTCCCCAGTTTAGCTGAAGCTGGGGATTTTCTAACACCAAAAGAGCTAACAAGTAAAGTCAGCACGATTTTTTATAGTTGTGCAAATGTATTGATATATTCTTTGTATTGTTCTATTATGCCGTCATACCTGCTCTTTTCTGTTAATTTACCACTAATAATACTATTCAACTTATTGCCAATAATTTGTTTTGTTTCTTTTATATCATTTTCAGTAATTCCATCTTGTGCAATTATATTAAACAATGGAATATCGTCATTTAATTTCTCTTTTGACTTTTTTATAGTATCTAAATTGTATCTTGTAAAAATCATTTCTGGCTTACATTCTATTATTTTGTTATAAGTATCTTCAGGACTTTTAGCAACAGCAACGATTTCGATATCTTCTCTTTTGCTTAATATATCAATGATTTCATTTTGTATTGTATCATCATTATATGAAACAATAGTCCTAATTTTATCTCCAGTTGTTTTACTCTCCCAGTCTAGCTCTTTCCAAATTTTTTCTTCTTGTTTAGGCTTAAACGAACAACAAACTGGAACGTATTTCCCAAATTTATTTTTCTTAAATTGGGTTGCACAAGGAGTATTTTTGTTCATTTCTATACCCCTTAATTCATTTGTTGGTGAATTATCCCATTCTATTTTATCTTCATAGTATCTACCTATTCCGATAAGGTGTTCCTATAAGTAGTGGGCAAATTCGTAACATTCCGTTTGGATGCACTAGTAATGCTGATTTAGTTTTGCAAGTACAATAACCGTAATATTCAGGATTTCTTAAAAAATTATCTTTTGTGGTAAATGATGATGGTATTCTAACAGGAATTGAATATTCATTGTTTTCAACTTTTTTCTCTATTTCTTCTTTTACACTAAACCATTCATCTACTGTAATATCAATATTCCCTGTAAAATGATCGCGTGGTATTCCGAGTTTTGAATAAATTATGAAAATTTATCTTTTCTATTCCTAAATTTTCTGCAAGTTTTATCATTCTATGTAGGTATAGGTCGTTATTTTCGTCTCTTTTTATCATACCTTTACTAATACAAGAAGTTATATCTATATTATAGCCTAATTCCTTTGCCCTCTTAATGTTTGCCATACACTTATCAAATGAGCCTTCTCCTCTGATTGGATCGTTTATCTCTGCAATAGGACCGGTCTATACTAAATGTAATTTCATCTAACATTCTAAATTCAGGTTGTTCTAGCAAAGCACTGTTAAATTGACCGTTTGTATCTATTCTAATATGTTCATAACTTAACTCTTTTGCTTTTTTTATTAATTTAAGTAAAGGTTTGTATAATGTAGGCTCTCCTCCGCATTAAAGTTAATTTTACTGCTCCAAGCTCTCTAAAATCACTAATTAATTTTACTGCATCTTCAAAATCTATTTCTTTTTTTTCTACTTGAAAACCAATGTCTAATTTATACAAACATTGTACACAACGCAAATTGCAAGCATCTATTAAATAAAGAAATACTTGCTTTAGATTACCTTCAAAAAAATCCTTAAATTTGTTATCCATATTATAATTCATTTTCTATATCTCCTACTTGTGCTATTTTATACATAAATTATATAATGGATTACATAATTTGCATATTTTGAAATTTAGACAGTACTGTTACTTTTTCCAAAGTTTCTATAAAAAAAGAGAATCCAATTTGAATTCTCTCATATAATATATTTCTTTATAAACTCTTTATCTACCCTTGTCAAATGCCCTTTTACATATACCAAATCTAAACTAACTTCTGGTAATTTTATTGTGTCTGGTAGTTTTACTTCATATACTTCACCATTTTTTAATGCTTTTTTTGCTGCCTCTCTTAAAACATAAGCAATTCCAACTCCAAATCTTGCTGCATTTGTTCTTTGCTCTGTTAAACCGACATCTTAGTCTAACATCAAGTTCTACATCATATTGCTTTAATATCTTTGATAATTTTATTGTATTAGTTCTTTGTTCTCCAGCTAATATATATTTATAATTTTCTAATTCTTTAACATCATTTATAACGATTTTTTGGTTTGCTACAAGTATATATTCACTATGTTTTATCTCTTTAATTTCTATGTCTTTTTCATATTGACTTGGTATTCTATCTACAATAGCAAAATCAATCTTATTATTTTTTACTGCTTCAATGAGATTTCCACATTCATAGGATGTATCTAGGCTTATCTGTAAATTTGGATAATCTTTTGTTGCCTTTGCAATTATCTCCATTAAATAAAATTCCACAATATGACTTGGACATCCAATAGATAACCTTCCACATTCTATATTATTTTTTGAATCAGCTATAACTGTTGCAAATTCAATATCACTTATTCCATTTTTTATAGTTTCATATATATCTTTTCCGACTTCTGTTAATTGCAAAGGTTTTCTAGTAAAAAGCTTTACACCATATTGTTTTTCTAATTTAGATATATTTGTTGAAACTGTGGAATA
>Ga0137297_10194_pt1 | contig 48083 bp, 38 predicted proteins | sample RamsorincwithD2O_FD_97191 | JGI IMG/M metagenome (GOLD analysis project Ga0137297, IMG submission 97191) | Mouse cecal microbial communities from Vienna, Austria - Mucin amended with D2O | ecosystem: Host-associated > Mammals > Digestive system > Large intestine > Cecum | place: Austria: Vienna...
GCTATAGAGGCAAACGGGCGTGCTCACGATATTCGTCTGGAGTACTGTCCTCCCGGGCTAAAGGCTGGCTTGGTTTGCTCGGCCACGGGCATTGTCCTGTTTGCGACACTGATTGTGGGGCGTGCGTTGCGTGCTCGCCGGCGTAAGGGGGTGTAGATTGATGGGCTCGCGTCTCAAAACGCTCTTCGCCCTTCATCTGCTGCTGATGGTGTATTCCACCAGCGGCATTTTGAGCAAGCTTGCTGCGGGCGTCGATTTTCTCAGCTGGCAGTTTGTCGGGCTCTATGCGGGGGTGATTGCCTTGCTGGGCCTGTATGCTATTGGGTGGCAGCAAATTCTGCGCCGAATGCCGTTGACCAGCGCCTTTTCCAACAAGGCGGTTACCATAGTGTGGGGAATAATCTGGGGCGCTCTGTTCTTCGGGGAATCGGTTTCGCCGTGGAAGGTCGCGGGTGCCGTCCTCATCATTGCCGGGGTCGTTTTGTTTGCGCACGCTGATGGCGAGGAGAGCGGGAGAGGGGCCGACCGCTGCAACAGCACGGGCGATGGCCCAGTAGGTTCGGATGGGGTGATCATCGATGGATAGCTCGTTGATTCTCTATTCGGGAGTTTTGCTGCTGGGCACCTTTGTGAGCGCTGTCTCGCAGGTCATCCTGAAGAAGGCAGCTCAGAAAACCTACGATTCGAAGCTCGCCGAGTACCTGAATTTCCCGGTAGTTTTCGCCTATACACTCTTTGTGGCCACGACCCTTATGTGCATCATCGCCTATCGGGTTGTGCCTCTCTCGTTCGGGCCGGTGCTCGAGTCGACAAGCTATTTATATGTGACGGTTTTCGGCGTCGTGGTCTTTAAGGAAAAGATCACGAAAAAGAAAATAGCGGCTCTTGCGCTTATCCTCGCAGGGATTGCCATATACGCGCTGGGGGTTTGATAGGGCGGAGAGAGGCGCGGGATTCTCTCCGCTGGCGTCGTTCGGAAATAACTAATGAAGCGATCGAAGGTTTATCCCTGAAGTTGCTTTCACTATGAAAGTTAGATACTTTTTTGTTGTTCGGTTACATGGAAAGTATAATTAAAAACAGTTATTGTTGGGACACGATCGGGCGATAGCATAAATGTGCCACGCTTGAATTCTGCGACCCTGTTTCTGTGTAGACCGAAGACGCTTGGGGGAATGTATTTATGAAGATCGCCGTTGCCGGTACTGGTTATGTTGGCTTGTCTCTGGCCGTGCTGCTGGCACAACACAATCACGTAACAGCCGTGGATGTGGTTGAAGAAAAAGTTCGCCTTATAAATCAGGGATTGTCTCCGATTGCCGATCGGGAAATTGAAGATTATCTGGCGAACCAGAAGCTCGATCTTGTTGCCACTTTAGATGGGGCAGCTGCCTATAAAGAGGCTGATTTTGTTGTGATCGCCACTCCGACAAACTATGACGACAAAAAGAACTTTTTCGATACGAGCTTCGTGGAGCAGGTTATTGAATTGGTTTTGGATGTAAATCCGGCTGCTGTAATGGTCGTGAAGTCTACGGTTCCTGTGGGTTATACCCGTGACCTGATTGGCCGTTACCCTTCAGGAAGATTTCTCTTTAGCCCCGAATTTCTTCGGGAGGGACATGCTTTATACGACAATCTTCACCCGTCAAGAATCATCGTTGGCGTTCCAGGCGAATCTAGATACGTTGAACAGCTCGATAAAGCAGCGGTGACGTTTGCAGATCTCTTAGTTGAAGGAGCACAAGATGAGGACATTCCGGTGCTAATTATGCGTGCCACGGAGGCGGAAGCTGTAAAGCTCTTTGCTAATACTTACTTAGCCTTGCGTGTGGCCTATTTTAATGAACTTGACACATATGCTTTCGTTCGGGGCTTAGATGCATCTCAGATTATAGGGGGAGTGGGGTTAGATCCGCGTATTGGGAGTCATTACAATAACCCATCTTTTGGATACGGGGGGTATTGCCTGCCCAAGGACACCAAGCAGCTGTTGGCTAATTACGAAGATGTGCCTCAGAACCTGATTGAAGCTATTGTCGCGGCAAATCGCACGCGCAAAGATTACATCGCAGATCAGGTGCTCGATCGAGTGGCGGACCTGATCGAGGAAGGAGTCGATCGGCCTACGGTTGGGGTTTTCCGCCTTACTATGAAAGCGGGAAGTGACAATTTCAGGTCGAGCTCAATACAAGGAATCATGAAGCGTATTAAGGCGCATGGAGTTGCAGTGATTGTGTATGAGCCCTCCCTCGAGGCGGATGAGTTCTATGGGAGTCGTGTAACTCATGACCTGGATAACTTTAAGCGGACTTGTGATGTGATCTTAGCAAATCGTTGGAGTGACGAGTTGCATGATGTCAAAGATAAGGTCTTTACGAGAGACTTATTCAGGCGAGATTAGGGCACTGGCTTTTGGTTCGGAGATGGCGGCTACCGGGGTTCGCGGCGTTCCCTTTTCTGCGTTTTCTTGATAGCGTGAGCCTTGGACGGAGGTGTGCGACGGCTGCGGCGTTTGTGTGACTTTAGCGGGGTGTCCAGTCGTGATTTGGCCGCTCTCCCATATCTATCTGGTGGTTTATCTCAGAGTACAGTATTATTTACTTTGTATTGAATGTAAACTATAACGAGGAATTTGAAGCATAATGGCGGCAAGAGTTGATAGGGTTCGGCAGCTTATTCGAGCGCTGCCTTTGGCTATGATTGACGCGATGGCAACCATAGTGGCTTTTCTTATTGCTACATGGGGAACTCGCGCTCTCGAACTCGATGTAGACTCTTTGTGGTTCGTGGCGCATTTGGGATATCTCGTCGTGGTGAACCTCGCCATTTTCGCGATTTTCCGTATGTACAATAGTATGTGGGAGTATGCGAGCATTGATGATGCGGCGCGTATCGTGATAGCGACACTTGTGGGTTCTGTTGTTGGCGATGCGACGGGCGCATTGCTTTTCGGGGGACGCATGCCCATGCGTGTTTATTTTTGTGCTTGGGCGATCCTTTTGGTTATTTGCGGCACGGCACGATTTCTTATACGTGCCAACTCGAACGGGCGTCGATGGTCTTTCATGGGCATAAAGTTCACGGGCCTTCCTCGTACCCTGGTAGTGGGCGCTGGGGAGAGCGGCTCTCTCGTCGTCTCGCGGATGCTGGCGGGCAACGATGAAGTTTCCGGTTGTCCGATTGCGTTTGTGGACGATGACCTTCAAAAGATAGGGCGCCGGATTCACGGTGTAAGAGTCGTTGGTTCATGCGGGGATATCGCGAGGATTTGTGCTCGGAATGATATTGATCAAATAGTGGTTGCGATGCCTTCGGCTACGACTGTGCAGCGGCAGCGTGTTTTTGGTTTGTGCGTGGAAACTGGACGCAAAGTCCTAATGGTGCCTGAGGCAATCAAAAATGTGCCAGAAAGTCAGATAGGCAAACTGCCCATCCGCGATGTGGAGGTGTCAGATCTCCTCGCCCGTGACGAGATCGATCTAGACGAGTCTCTTGTTGGTACATATTTGGGCGGGGCAACGGTGCTCGTTACGGGCGGGGGCGGCTCTATTGGAAGCGAGATAGTACGTCAGTTGCTGTCAGCCAAGCCGGCGAAAATTGTTCTTTTCGATATCTACGAGAATACGGTTTACGAGCTCTATCACGAGATTGCATCTGAGGCAAAGGCGATTGGCATCGATATTGTGACAGAGATCGGCTCTATCACTCATATTCCAGCACTTCAAAAGGTGTTTGAGCGCCATCATCCTCGAGTTGTGTTTCACGCAGCTGCCCACAAACACGTTCCGCTCATGGAGTCAAATCCACGAGAGGCGATCGAGAACAACATATTTGGTACCCTTAACGTGGTTCGTATGGCTCATGAAGAGGGATGCTCTCATTTCATTCTGATTTCGACTGACAAGGCAGTGAATCCCGTGAATATTATGGGCGCAACGAAGCGTGCCTGTGAAATGATTGTTCAGAGTTATGCTCGAAAATCGAGCACTATTTTTGCTGCAGTGCGTTTTGGTAACGTGCTCGGCTCTCATGGCTCCGTCATTCCTTTGTTCAAACGGCAGCTGAAGAATGGCGGTCCGATTACGGTGACGCATAAGGACATTACGCGTTATTTCATGACTATTCCCGAGGCATCGCGTTTGGTTATTACAGCTGGTGCGCTTGCCAGGGGGGGGGAGATATTTGTTCTTGATATGGGCGATCCCGTCAAGATATACGATTTGGCTGCGAACCTCATTCGGCTTTCGGGTTTGCAGGTGGGAGAGGACATTGAAATTGTCGTGACAGGCTTGCGTCCAGGTGAAAAGCTTTACGAAGAGCTTAACCTTGATGATGAGCCTACGATGCCAACTGCCAATGGGGCGATAACGGTTATCACGGGCTCTCGACCAGAGGTTGATACCGTAGACGAGCGCTTGTCTATGTTGCAAAATTCGTTAAAAGAAGATGATGCGGCCCTTAGGCGGGCACTCCAAGACGCCGTCCCCACCTATCGGCCGCAAAGTGAATAAATGTTGGGAGTTGACATGACCTCAGAAAAGAACATCGCCTTCTCTCCGCCGGATATTACCGAAGAAGAGGTGGCAGCGGTGGCGGATGCGTTGCGTTCGGGATGGATAACGACGGGCCCTCGCGTGAAAGAGCTTGAGCGGCGAATCGCTACTTATCTGGGTGTGAGAAAGTGTACGTGCCTCAACTCTCAGACTGCTTGTGCTGAGACGGCCTTGCGTATTGCTGGCATTGGCCCCGGAGACGAGGTCATAGTGCCAGCGTATACCTATACGGCGACGGCTTCGGTGGTGTGTCATGTGGGCGCAACACCCGTTATTGTGGATTGCGATCCGAATTCGTATGAGATGGAATATAGAGCACTTGCATCTGCGGTTAACGAAAAGACCAAAGCTATCATTCCTGTTGATCTGGGTGGCGTTCCATGTAACTATGATGCACTCTTCGATATCGTAGAGTCCTTCCAGAGCCTCTTTCGTCCGAGCAGTGAGTATCAGAGTCAGTTGGGGCGTATCGCTATTTGCGCAGATTCGGCGCACGCCTTTGGTGCTAGACGAGTTGGCTCGATGCTCGGTGCCGTGGCTGATTTCACCTCTTTCTCTTTTCATGCTGTGAAGAATTTCACAACGGCAGAGGGAGGCTGTCTGACTTGGAAAGCTCCGAAAGGAGTTTCGGATGATGAGATATACAATCAGACCCAGCTACTGTCTTTGCATGGGCAGTCGAAAGACGCCCTCGCTAAGACCAAGGCGGGTGCGTGGGAGTATGATGTTCTTGGTCCTTGGTATAAGTGCAACATGACTGATATTCAGGCTGCAATTGGACTTGTCCAATTGCAGCGCTATCCAAAGCTCTTGGAACGCCGCCGTCAAATTGTTGGTCATTATGATATGGCGCTAAGAGACTTAGGTATAGAGGTTTTGCCCCACCTTTCCGGTGACTATGTGTCTTCGTGCCATCTGTATATGTGCCGGGTTCCTGGTTTGGGCCTTAAACAGCGCGCTAGGCTTATCGAGCTAATGGCCGAGGAGGGTATTTCGGCGAACGTTCACTACAAGCCGCTACCTATGCTTACGGCGTATAGAAATCTCGGATTCGATATTGAAAATTATCCAAATGCTTACGAAAGATTCGTCAATGAGGTGACGTTGCCGCTGCACACATGTCTCACTGACGAGCAGGTCGGTCGTGTTTTGGCGGGGTTTGAGAAGAGCCTTCGGGAGGTCCAGTGCGTTTGATTCCTTGGGAAGAGCTGCCGGTGGACATGCGATTGGATGAGGTTCGTCCCTACTACGACTCTCTTGCTAAGAAGCGCGGGCAGTTGCTTGTAAAGCGTCTTGTGGACATTTGCGGCTCCGCTATTTTGCTTGTATTGCTCAGTCCTGTTTTTTTCGGTTTGGCTGTTGCGATTAAGCTTGATTCGCCTGGGCCAGTGTTCTATAGGCAGGTTAGGGTAACGCAGTATGGCAAGGGGTTTCGTATTTACAAGTTTCGGACGATGTGCAATCATGCGGACCGTATCGGAGCGGCGGTGACGGCGGTTGATGATCCGAGGGTGACACGTGTTGGCAGGGTCATACGTCGCTTGCGACTTGATGAGCTCAGCCAACTCATCGATGTGTTCAGGGGCGCGATGACCTTTGTGGGCACGCGTCCCGAGGTGCCGAACTATGTGGGTTCGTATACTCCGGCGATGCGAGCCACGCTCCTCCTGCCAGCGGGTGTGACCTCGACGGCGAGTATTGAGTTTAAGGACGAAGCTCGTTTTCTCCAATTTGCCAACGATGTTGATGGCGTATATCTGCGCGATGTTTTGCCTCGCAAAATGGAATTTAATCTTCGGGATATTGAATCGTTTTCTATTCTCGGGGATTTTTCCATCATGCTCAAGACGGTTGCCGCGGTGGTGGGGGCGGGTCATTCGTCTTCAGGCGAATCTTCTGGATAGGTGTGGCGGAGCGGCATGATGAATTACAGTATTCTTATGACAGTTTACAGAGGGGACTCCCCGGACTTTTTTCAGCAAAGTCTTCTTAGTGTGGTTGAGCAGACCGTGCCGTCTGATGACATCGTAGTGGTCGAAGATGGCCCTATTCCCGAGGCGTTGAGGCGAGTGATTCGCGATTTCCAGGAGCAGGGGTATCCTGTCAACGACATCAAGCTATCGCAGAACGTCGGCTTGGGTCTTGCTCTAAACAAAGGCATCGAGCATTGCAAGCACAGCCTTATAGCGCGAATGGATGCAGACGATATCTCTCTTCCTCGGCGGTGCGAACGGCTGCTTGCTGCGTTCGAGGCTGATCCGACGCTAGATATTGTGGGCAGTCCGGTTCTAGAGTTTCAGGGTGATACAGGCAACATTACGGGAGTTCGCGATGTTCCGAAGAGTAATGAAGATATACATCATTTCGCAAAACGTAGAGATCCTTTCAACCATCCCGCGGTAATGTATAAAAAGGCGAGCGTTTTGAAGCATGGTCCCTATGGCAATTACCGAAAAAACCAGGATACTGATCTTTGGATAAAGATGCTTTCCGGAGGATGCAGGGGGGCAAACACGGAGGAGCCGCTGCTACTTTTTCGATTTGACGAAGGTACGCTTGGCAAGAGAAAAAACTGGCAGAACACGAAATCGCTCATAGGCATACGATATTCGGCTTACAAAGCGGGTTTTTCCTCCCTTGCCGATTGGCTTATTGTTGCCGCAGTGCAGTTAAGTATGTATTTGCTGCCCGCGGGTTTTCAAAGGATGGTTTATACAATGCTGCGCAGGCGGGAGGTCTAGGTGGGCATAGAGCAGGCTGTCAACAATCAGCTGAACAAGATTCCTGGAGTAAAAAGGGTGGTGAAACGCTGCTATCAGGGGATCCTGTATGCGTTGTCTCCCAAGGTAAAGGTCGAGGGAGATGTGCGGTGCGTCTCTCCGCAGGATGATAGGGACTATTTTTTCGGTTACTACGATAAATCTCCTTGGAGCTCAAATGGACGTTATATGCTGTGTATGGCCGCAGAGGAAACCTGGTCTCAGCCTGCTCCAGATGCGCCTTTGGACATTCTCATCGTGGATGTCGAAAGCGGAGTGACGAGAAGAATAGCGGATTCTCGCGCATGGAATGTCCAGCAGGGGTGTATGGCCCAGTGGCTCGGGCCGGACTTCAATTCGGAGGTTATCTATAACGATTTTCGGGAAGGTGCTTACTGCAGCGTAATTTACAATATTGATACTGATCGTGAAAGGCTTTTACCGCAACCGGTCTATGCCGTAACAAATGATGGCACCACTGCGTTAACTTTGGATTTTGGCCGCTTACATACGTTTCGGCCAGGCTACGGCTACTCCAGTCTTCCCGACTCAACTAAAGAAGTGAAAGTTCCCGAGGGATTTTGCGTTTGGAGGGTCGATCTGTGCTCTGGTGAGTGCACAGGGCTTCTTTCCTATGATCAGATTGTTAGCTTTGAGCCTAGAGGGGAAATGCGGGGCGCATTCCATAAAGTTAACCATATCATGGTCAATCCCTGCGGGAATCGTTTCATGTTTCTGCATAGGTGGTTTTGTGGGCAGAGGAAGTATTCGCGTCTTTTGACATGTGATTTGGATGGCGAAAACCTCTATTGTCTCAGCGACGATGACATGGTTTCTCATTGCTATTGGAAAAGTGATAGCGAAATCATAGCATTCGAGAATAAAAGGGATTATGGACATGGGTATTATTTAATGAAAGATCTAACTTCAGATTACAAGCGTTTGTGGGAAGCGCTAGATAACGATGGCCATCCTAGCTATTCACCGGATCGATCGCATGTTTTGACGGACACGTATCCGGATAGAAGGCGTCTCTCGGAAGTGAAGGTCTTGGAAGAAGGCGATGTGACGGGGAAAGAGGCGAGGGTTGTGGCACGAGTCTTTTCACCGTTTAGATACGACAATGACACTCGTTGCGACTTGCATCCTCGTTGGAGCCCGGATGGGAGATCTGTTTGTTTTGACGCCGCATTTGAAGGACGCCGCCGTTTGTATGTGGCTCCTATCGGGGAGGTAAGATGAGCTGTGCGCCTTTGGCGGGTTGCTCGCCGACAATTAGCGTCATTGTTCCCGTATACAACAGGAAGAAGTACTTGGGACGATGCGTTGAATCGCTTGCAAGCCAGGTGTATCGAGGGATTGAAATAGTGCTTGTAGATGATGGGTCCACGGACGGATCCAGCGCTCTCTGTGATGAATTGCGCCAGATGTATCCGAATGTCGTTGTTGTGCATCAGGGTAACCAGGGGACGGGGGCGGCGCGAAACCGAGGGTTAGCTGCGTCATCTGGTGAATATGTCGGGTTTGTCGATTCGGACGACTGGGTTGCTCCCGACATGTTCTCTCACTTGTATGACATGATTGAGGAAAATTCCGTCACTGCCGCGCAGATTGATCTATGTGTAGCAGTAGACCCCGATACTCCTCCTGACGATAAAGAGCCTGTAGTAGAAGTTCTTCAAGGGAAGGCATCCTTAGAGCGCTTAATGCGCGAGAGTGCTTCGCGCGTAGGTGCATTTTCTTTATGCCGGTGTTTGTTCGAGCGTAAAGCACTCGAGGGCATTTCGTTCCGGGAAGGAGTAGTGAATGAGGATATTGACTTCAAATACAGGGTTTTCATGGACTGTGATAGGGTGGCCTTTAGCAACCAGATTAAATATTTTTATTTTCAGGAGGAGGAGAGCAATTCCAGCGGAGGTTTGCGGAAGAGGGATTTTGACCTGTATGAAGCGTCCAAGTTGTTGCTGACCCTCTCGGAGGGTGAAACGTATGGAAATATCAGGCGACTTGTTGAGGTGAAGGCTGCTCGCACCCCCCTCTCCCTTCTTTGCAAAGTTGCATATTATGGAATTGCGGATGCGGAGCTTGACGAGAGGGAAACCGTAGCCGCTCTGCAGGCTGAGCTTCGCGAGGGTCTGGCGGTTCTTCTGCGGGCTCCCTTGCCAGCGAGCCGGAAAGTGCTGGCGATTTCGTTTTGCGTGAGCTACAAGGCGACGGAGCTTCTTGTTCGGGTGGCGCAATCGATGGGCTTGGGCTATCGATAGCAATCAGAGGTAGTTTATGAGAATTGCATGCATCGCATATTTACACGGATCTGGAGGAGCTGAGCGACAGATAGTGACATTGGCAAATGGGTTGCTGGAGAGAGGGCATGAAGTGCATCTGGTTGTGCTTCACACTAACAACCCCCGCTATGCCATTGATCCAGACGTGATTGTTCACGATCTTACATATGCTGAATGTGGTGCGGGGAATCGGATTCCTGCTCGCTACTGGGCGCTGAGGAGGTGTTTGACCAATCTTACCCCGGATGCAACAGTTCATTTCTGGATGCAGTCGGCTTATTTCGCGGCGATGATGCCCGAGCGTGTTCGGGGGCGCGCTGTCTATTCTGAGCGAGGCGATCCTGGCGATGATGAGTACTCGGGTCTACTGGGTCTTGTACGATGGGCGGCATTCAAGAAGATGAGTGGATTTGTTTTTCAAACAGAGGCAGCTCGCGATCATTTCTCTGATTCTGTGAGATGCCGCTCTGCCGTCATCCCGAATCCCGTGATAATTCCAGATGACCTGCTATCGCGAGACACTTTGGTGAGGGAGACGCGTGTCGTTTCTATTGGAAGACTTGCGCCGCAGAAAAACCAGTTCCTCTTGCTAGAGGCGTTTTCTCTGGTTGTTCGCCGCTTCTCATCGTATGAGTTATGGATTTATGGCGAGGGAGAGCTTAGGGAGGCACTCATTGAGCGTGCTAGGCAACTGCACATTCTCGATAGGTTTAAGATCATTGAACCATGCTATGACGTGCTGGATCAAATTAAGAATGCTTCGTTGTTCGTTCTGTCATCCTCGTACGAAGGAATGCCAAACGCTCTGCTAGAGGCCATGGCATTGGGCTTGCCCTGCGTGACAACTGATTTTGCCCCTTGCGGGGCAGCTGCGTCTATCGTTAAAGACGGGTTGGACGGGCTGGTGGTGTCGTCTGATCCGCAGTCGTTGGCTAACGCAATGTGCTCTCTCCTCGAGGATGCCAAGTTGGCAAGTGCCCTTGGGGATAACGCAAGAGAAACCGCCGAGGGGTATTCCCCGAAACGAATTTTCTCGCTATGGGATAATTTTCTGCGCAATGTTGTCGATATGTGAGGAATGGCTATGCTGAAACGAATTGCACGCATCTTTCAAGAGGATTTTAACGAAGAGCTCTACTGGCATCGTCGGCGGTATATCCAAGAGCATGGGGGGGGGGTTCTGGTTCTTCTTCGTCTGATGTTCCTGCGCCGAGCAGAGGCAAAGAAGTGCGCTAGAACGGGCGCAGGATTGCGTGGTGAGTGTTGCGAGATTGACGGACGTCTCATCCTCCCACATGGCCTCAATGGCATCATCATTGCGCGCAATGTTGTCATCGGAAAAAATGTAACGATTTATCAGCATGTTACAATTGCAGAGGAGTGCAGGGAAAAACAAACCATCATTGGTGATGGCGCAATTATCGGGGCCGGTGCCGTGATTCTGAATAATGTGAAGATAGGGGAGAATGCAAGAGTGGGCGCGAATGCGGTGGTGACGCGAGACGTGCCCTCCAGCGCCACCGTTGTCGGTGTTCCTGCACGTGTGATATAGGTGTCCATCTCTGCGCTGCTCTTTGTGAATGCTAGAATATTCTTAGCGCAAGTCGGATTGACGCTGGTAATTGTATAAGACCGAGCGGGGGAGAGCGTTTTTGCTGGCGATGAGAGATGCGAAAAGATGCAATGCTTCGGTGCGTATATGCCAGGTCAGCCTATCTCTAATTCTGGTGGCGAGCATTTGCTTCTATACGGAGTCGACGATGCTGATTTATTTAGCAATGTCGGGAATCGGTATAGTTGCTGTTTTTTCAAACGCTATTTTCAAAGCACTTCAACGACGTGAACTGTTGGTTGAGCCATGTATATGTTGGCTTGTGTTGATTTACGCTTTGTTCACGACATACGGAGTCCTGTTCTTAAGATACGGAGAGTACAATTGGGATTCAATGCTCTTTAATTGTATTTCCGGGATTGCCGTGTACCTTTCTACTAGGGATCTGCTTCGCGCAGAAGGAGGGGGTGCACGTTTTTTTCAGGTCTTAGTATTCGTTTCAATTTGCGTCCTAGTCATTGTGGTCGAAAGAGAACGCGCGTTGCTTTTTTCGGGTGTCAGGCTGGGCGATACGCTGAGCGGTAATGTGAATACTGTGGGTAGAAGCTTGGGGACGTTGTCTCTCTTTCTGTCTTATTGGGTTATGCAGACAAAATCAAAAGGGTTGGTTTGTGTGCTCTTGTTAGTTGGCGCTGCCGCTTTGCTTACTGGCTCAAAGGGCGTGCTGGTTTTCTTTGCCGCAGATCTTCTGGTAATGCAGCGTCTGGCAAAAAACAAGGTGATGGCAAATACACTGATCGTAGGGGCGGTCTTTCTGTCGGTTTTTCTTGTATTCGAAACCCCCCAGCTTTATCAAGTGCTTGGGTCTAGAATAGAGGACGCATTGTATCAGCTTTTGGGTGTTGGACCTGGTCATTATTCGTGGTCGACAGATGCTCGTGGTGGCATGATCGAGGAAGGACTGACGGCCTTTTTCGACCATCCGCTCTTCGGTGGTGGAGAAAAGTACTTTGCCTCGATATCGTCTTTTGGCTATGGGTATAGCCATTGCAATTATGTGGAGCTGCTCTGCAATTACGGGCTGGCGGGGCTGATCGCATTTTATGCACCCATCCTTTGGGCATTGTGGAGGGTCGCTGCTTGCGATGAGGCGACAAGGAGTCTAAAGTGTCTGGCTGTTGCAGTTGTGATAGTCTTTCTCGTTGCCGATTGGAGCACCGTTACCTACTCGAGCATAATCATGGCGTATTTTCCGGCGCTGTTCGTTTTTGCCTTGTCGCGCACTTGCGTTGTGGGCAAATCGCGTGAGGGGATGGGCGCGGAAAAGCCGTCGTTAGAATCTTGAATCGAAAAAGGAGTGCGAAGGAAGCGCTATGTTGAATTTTGCCAGAAGGGTTTGGAAAAAGGTCCTGATTGACATTAAGCCGTCGAAGCAGAGGATAAGGATTGGACTGAGGGCATGGTCGATGGGGTCTCTCGGGCGGGATTTGAGGCTTGGTGGGAAGGATGTGGTTTTCAACAACTCCGAGAATATTTACATCGGGGATTACGTTTATATCGGCTCGAGCTGTTATTTCGACGCTTATTCCCAGATACGCATTGGAGATGGCTGCATGATCGGTCCGCGTGTTTTTGTTGTGTCTGGGAGCCATAATTACGACTCGAAAGATCTCATGTCGGTGCCCTATGATAGACGGCAGGTTGATTTGCCTATCATCATAGATGATAACGTTTGGATTGCAGGAAATGTGTCGATCGCTCCTGGGACACGTATCGGCGAGGGGTCTGTTGTTGCCATGGGCTGCACTGTTTCGGGAGAAATCCCTCCGTATTCTGTAGTGATGGGCCCGAAAGCGGCGGTTGTAAAGCAACGTGATGCCGAGAGGTATCGGCGATTAGCGGCAGACGGGATGGTGTATGGAAAAGTATTCGCGGGAAGCGGGTTCGAGCTAGCTCGCAAAGAGGATCTTGCGAGATGAACCCGGGGAGAGCTTGGCGGCTTGTTTCGTCTCCGGTGGCAATTCGTTTGTGGTCCGTGGCTGTCGGCTTTGTTAGCTCGGTTTTGATCAATCGCTCATTGGGAGTTGACCTGAGGGGCGGTTATACGACAATTACGGTATATGCAAGTCTTATCCAGGCTGTAGGAAATCTGGGCCTCACTTTTGCCTACGCGCCACTTATGAGAGCGTTCGGCGAGGAGAGGGCAAAAGCTGGCTTGCTGACTCTCGTTTGGGGACAGTTTGCTGCTTATCTGGTTCTTTTGCCATGTGCGCTCCCCTTCTTTTCCGATGAAAGCGATTTCGCTCCGGTTTCTCTTCTGTCAATTGCCCAGATATTGGAAAATCAAATCGTCTTTATCGCGCTGATCGAGAATATTCGGCGTCGGAATCGGACGTTGCTGCAGTCATCGATATTGTATGCATGCGCCAATTTGGCGATACTTCTATTCTTCCCACATAATCTTGTTGCGATAGTCGGGTGTCTAATAGGGAAGGCCTTATTCGAGGTGGTGGCATGCAGTCTGCAGGAGCGTTTGTTCGTCTTTGCGCCGAAATCTCTCGATATGCATTTTGTCGCAAAGGCTCTACGTTTTGGCCTGCCAACTGCATTGCTCGCGTTATTGATACAATGCAATTACAATATTGATGTAGTCGCTATGAACTACTTCGGGACCGGGGACTATGAGTTGGGTCTTTTTGGGACTGCGTATTCGCTCTCAAACATGCTCTGGTTTATCCCCGATGCTTTTAAAGAACTCGTCTATCATGATAGCGTTCGCAAGAACATTGATGCTCGAACAATTTGCTTGATTCTAATCAACATGGCCATATGCGTGATAATTTGCATCGCGTTTGGCATCTTTGGAGAGGCTTTTCTCGGGGTGCTCTTTGGAAATGCGTATTGTGCGGCGTATCCCGTGACGCTTGTTGTGTTCGCTGGCATTATTCCAATGGTCGCCTTCAAGCTAATACATCCGATTTATGTGAATAACGGCAAGTCGATGAGGGTTGTATCTCTGCTGGTCGTATCGGTGCTCGCTAACATTGCCATTGCAGTGGTGCTTATTCCCCGATATGGTGCGATTGGGGCTGCAGCGTCGACGGTTTTTTCATATACTATCTGCGGAATGATGTTTTTTGTGATGTACATCAAGGAAACTGGTGTAACCGCAATTGAAGTTCGAAGTGAGTTTGATGCTATGAAGGCGCGTATATTGAAGTAGGTGAAATTGACATGAAAGAGATTCTCGTAACAGGGGCGGCAGGTTTTATCGGCGCCTTTCTCTGTAGAAAGCTAATGGAAGATTCGGACTACCATGTTGTTGGCGCTGACAATTTAAACGACTATTACGATCCATCGATCAAAAGGGATCGGCTAAACATGGTCAAAGGCGCCGATCGCTCTGGAAGATTCGAGTTCATTCGGGGCGATATTTCGGACAGTGCCTTTTTGGAAGGCGTATTTGAAGCTCACTCCTTTGACATGGTCGTTAATCTGGCTGCCCAGGCCGGAGTAAGGTACTCTATAGAGAATCCCTCGGCATATATTGAGTCCAATTTGGTGGGCTTCTTCAATGTCCTCGAAATGTGTCGAAATTACCCTGTAAAACATCTGGTATTTGCGAGTTCTAGCTCGGTATACGGCCTAAACGAAAAGGTTCCTTATGCTGTGTCCGATAAGACGGATTCTCCGGTTTCGTTGTACGCCGCTACAAAAAAATCGAACGAATTGATGGCACATGCTTATTCCAAGCTGTATGGCATTCCCTGTACGGGCCTCCGATTCTTTACTGTCTATGGGCCCATGGGGCGGCCGGATATGGCCTATTTCAAATTTGCTGACAAGATTGTCAAAGGTGAACCTATTCAGATTTTCAACAGGGGTGACCTTCAGAGAGACTTTACGTATATTGACGATATCGTTGAAGGTGTTGTTAACGTGATGCAGCGTCCTCCCTTGCGCGATGAGCAGGATGTTCCATTTAAGGTGTATAACATTGGGAACAGCAGGCCGGAGCCGCTCATGCGCTTTGTGGATGTCTTGGAAGAGGCTTTGATTGCCGAGGGTGTTGTTGAGAAGGCAACCGAGCATGAGTTCCTTCCTATGCAGCCGGGAGATGTTTATAAAACCTATGCGGACGTGAGCGAATTGGAGAAGGACTTCGGCTTTCGTCCGTCGACCAGCTTGGAAGACGGCTTACGCGAGTTCGCTCGATGGTATAATTTGTATCGTAAGCACTAAATCGCCGAGTAAGGAAAATGCAATGACTCTACGCGATGCCCTAGAGGTGTTACGCCATTATCTCAATGTTGCTGTTCTCGTTCTGCTTGCATTTGTCGTTGCCGCAGCAGGTTGTTTTTTTGTAAGCAGTGATTTTCGAAATCCATACACTGCCAGTTCGAGCGTAACTGTGTCTGACCCAACGGGGGTTTTGTCTGTTACGGGGGTGAAGGGCCTCTTTGACTCCGTAGCGCGAGATGAGATCTCTGCGACGGGTTATGATCCGGAACTCATCTTGTTGTCCGTCGACGAGAGCGGGCAGGAGTTGGTTTTTTCTATTCAAGGACCCAGTTCCTCTGAAGTGCTGGAGCTGGCGAATGGCCTTGCGGATTCAACTGCAGAGGTGGCAGTACAGGCTTTGCGTGATATTGCAGTAGATTACGAGCAGGGGGTCGCGGAGAGTGAGTTGATGATAGGTGAAGGCCCTTCTGATCTTGCGTCCGGGGTCTCTGCGGCTGATCGTATTGCAGCGTTGGGCTCGATATATGTTTCGGTTACTAACGCCTCCATGGCGGAGGACGGCATGGTGAAGGGCTTTCTTAAGTATTGCTTGGTTGGCGTCTTAGGCGGCGCAGTGGTCGCGCTGCTCGTCGTTGCCTTTCTAGATTTAGTGAGGCGGCCAATAAGGAACTCGGAGGAGGTTGTCGATATTGCCCACATCCCGCTGCTCGCTAGTACCGATTCGCTGAATTTTGTTGAACAGCTGTTAGTGAGCGTGCGTTTGTCGACGTCGAAGCAGGTCAAGAGCGTGTGCTTTTTGCCTTTGGACGCGGATGGGTCTGCAATAGACGCATTGTGGGATGCTCTGTGCTCGACAGGGTTACATGGCGTCTCTGGGAGGAATGGCAGCTCCGAGGATCGTCCGGCGGAGCTTCAATTGGGTGATCTGACTGCGATCGTGTGCCCGCCTGTTTCTCGCTGTGCGGCGAGCATGGAGGTTGCAAACGAATGTGATGCAACGGTGTTGGTTCTGCGGTTGTGGTCAGATGGCGTAGATGGCCTCCGCAAGACTGTCAGCAAGCTTGAAGTGGCGAGGGCCAATCTACAGGGCTTTGTTTTAGTCAGATAAAGTTGCGAATTGTGCATCCTATCGACGGGCAGTAATGGAATTGCCGTTGCGCAGGCTGGCGTTAGCGCCAGCCTGCGCATGCTGTATTTGGATGCGAGTCGGAGGCGCTACAATCGGTCTCGCGGGATGGGGTTTTGCCAGCTCCTGCTTGAGCTGGGCCCTGAATTTGACAGCGCTGCCGCGGATGCCGCCTCGGTCTCGCTCTCGCTAGGTGCATCGGCTCGCTAAGCCACGCACGAAATTTATCCCCGGCCGCGCTGCATCGTGGGCAGCCTGGTGGCCGCAAGGTGGAGAGAGATCTCAGCAATGTCCAGGTGCCTCCTGCTTGCGCGTTTAGTTGTGCTGAGGGGTGGCGGCTGTAAATATGCTGCAATTACCCTAGAGGTATAAATGACTTACGGTAGTGTTCCTATTAAACTAGCCTTATGGTGACTGGGGATGTTGAGTAATTGTGGACTTTGCAATAGTGGTGATCCTTTGAACTCCGATGGTAGGACTGTTTTGCTGGATTGGGGCGGATAATACGGAAGGTGAACTGCATAGGATTTGGCGAAGGAGGCGCTTGGGATGGGAGAGGCCGGTAAGAAAAGTGGAACTGCCGCGCGGGAGGGAGAAGGGCTTTACGACTTGAGGATGGAGCCGCTTACCCCAAATGAAACCGCGGATATTGGTATCTACGCTGAAGCGCTCGATTCTGCATTTGACATGCCAGAGGTGCGCAATATTGCGCTTATGGGTCCATATGGCGCGGGCAAGAGTACGGTTTTTCGATCGTACTTCAACCGCCGGTCTGCCGGTTCATCCGGAGCGATTAGGGTCGAGACCATCTCCCTGGCACACTTTCATGGGGTGCGAGACAATGTTGCGGGTGAGTGTCTAGACGAGCGGGAGCGCTCAACAAAACATCTGGAAGGGGAAATCATAGGGCAACTTGTTCTCAAGTTAGACCCAAAGAGCGTCGCACAGTCACGCTTTCACCGTCCCATTCGGGCCAATAGACTTTCAATGGCTTTCTACGCTACTTTGATGGTGCTGGTTCTATTTCTGACAGCTATCGCCACTCGCTCCGTTCCCGTCCCTCAAGAACTTATTGTCCAAATGGATTATGGATGGATTAGTTTGCTGGCGGCGGCTTTGGCCGCTCTTTTCGGTGGATTGCTTCTCTACAAGCTGCTGATGACTCAGAGAAGAATGGGTTTGGTCAAAAGAGTTTCAGCACATAGCTACAGCTTTGAGGTTTTTGATGATGAGGAAGATTCCTTTTTCGATAGGCACCTCAGGGAGGTTTTATACCTTTTCGAGAATTCGGGCTGCCTCAATTTTGCTTTCGAAGATTTGGATCGGTACGGTAATGTGCAAATATTCGAGCAATTGCATAAAGTGAATGATCTCTTGAATGCTCGGAATAAGGGTAAGATTCCCTACCGTTTCTTTTACCTTGTGAGAGACGGGCTGTTTGAAGGCCGGGAACGTACGAAGTTTTTTGATCTGATCATTCCTGTTGTCCCCTATGTCGATAACAAAAATTCCCTTGATTTGCTATCTCGGCGACTGGTTTCAAGCAATCGTGCTGTAGAAAGAAAAGTGCTTGCGCTGATCAGTCTTTTCGTTGACGACATGAGAACATTGCAGAATATCTGCAATGAGTTCTTGGTTTATTCGGGGAGGATAGGAGAGAGTACTTATCTGAACCAGGAGAAACTCATTTCTTTTATCCTATACAAGAATTTGTATCCTCGCGATTACGATCGTCTCTGCCGGGGTTGTGGGGCTTTGAACGTGCTGTTCGATCGGAATATAAGGGGGATTGCCTCTCTCTCGATTGGCGAAAAGAAGAGGAGCCTTCGCGATGAGGTTGAGCGGCTAATGGGAGACCTGGAAGAGGGGGAGGCGAAAGATCTTGCATCTATTAAGAGCCGTGTGGCCGAGTGCCAGAAAGAGTTACGCTGGCTGGATTCTTGTGATCCGGCAGAGTATCTGCAGAGTGTGTCAGTGAAAGGCATGATGGGAGAGAGCGAGGAGGTGTCGGGTAAGGTAAGCAAGCTTCTTGCTGAGAGCTTGTATCTGAGTGGCGATATTGCGAAGTCGACGTTTGACCAATGCGCTCGCGATGAAGCTTTAGCGGAGGTTCCCGGGTGCACTGATGCCGATCTGAAGCGTCGGGCTGCAGAGGAGGTTAAGTTCGGCTGTCATGCGCTGTATAGTTTGATAGAAAATGGCCTCATTGATGAGAACTATCACGACTACGTCTCCTATTTTCATGAAGGTTATTTAGCGAAGGACGATAAGAAATTCATTAGATACGTCGTAGATGGGAAATTGCCGGCGTTTGACCTACCATTGAAAAACCCTGATGAGGTCATCGCGGAACTAACTGAAGTTGATTTCGCAAAGGCTTCGGCCTTAAACTACAGGCTGATGGAGAGGGTACTCGACACCAACAACGAAACGGCGCTTTGTTGCATGGCGAGGCGTATTGCTGCGGATTTGCGATTCGATTTTATATCAGGATTTTTCAACTGGATTTCTGGGCAACCACATGGCAAGGCTGGGGACGAGGGCGTACTTGAGCGTGCGACCAGGCTGGTGACACGTCTTGCTGTTCGGGCAAATGTGGAGAGCGACAATGGCTTAATGGAGAGGGCGGTCGTTGGAGATGGCGCATCTGACGACGCGGCGCTGGACTTTATACGCTGGGTGTTATGGGGCTCGGAGCCCGAGCTTTTTGAGCTGTTTTCTCGTCGAGAGGCTCTGCAACAGATGCTCTGTGACAGGGCGTCTTTTGTGCGCCGTTTGGCGACTGAACCGGAGAGATTTGAGAACGCTCTCGAATGTCTTTCTGCTGCAGGTGTTGTTTTTCTTGACATGAGGAATTTCAAGTCCGATAGATCTGCAGTTGACGCCGTAGTGGAAAGAGGGTTGTTCGCGTTTAATGCACGCAACATAGAGTTTCTTATGGGCGAATATTATGACGCTCAAGTCCATTGGGCGCATTATCTCAACATGCTGCACCGAGAGCCAGTCGCTCCACTGTCAGCTAGAATAGCGGCTAATATGGATGAATTCGTTGCCTTGGTAATTGAGCAGACTGATGTAATTGATTGCACCGCGGAAGCCGCTTTGCCGTTTTTGCAGTCCTCGACGGTTCGTGAAGAATTGAAAAAGGCCTTTATTGCGAAGTTGGGTAGAATGTCTTTCGACCTCCGAATGGTGAACGATCAAGGAATAGAGCCGCTGCTGCTCGAACGAGGGCTTGTGATGAGGAGTGCGGATAATTTAATGTGGCTTGCTGCGCGGGCGGAGGGGGCCCTGCCCGATCAGGTTAGGTGTTTCGTGAATAATGCCGCCAAGTTTAATTTCAATATCATGAGATCTTATGATGAGCGGGAGGCCAAAAAGGCGATAGACGCTCTCCTCCTGTCCGATGGTATCAATCAGCGCGTGCTGAAGGACGCCCTCTCTGCTGTGGGGCATCGCTGCATGAATTTTGAATTGTTGGGCGTTGCCGAGGAAAATATGGGAACTTTGGTTGAGTCGTCCTATCTTGTTTTGAACGAGCATAATCTGAGTTTTATTAGAGGGAACTATCCGGAATTTGCCCCTTATTTCATTGGAGCTAATCCGCAGGAGTACGCCATTTGTCTGTCGGAGGGTTGCAGCCCGATGCCGGGCGAATTGGAGCATTTGCTCTCGTGGTCAGGTGTGACTGACGAAGATAAGATCGACTGCTTGGACTATGCGAATGCGCCAATTTCTGTGCAAGATGTCACTGTTTCTGATCGCATTTTGCTAAAAATTCTCAAGGAACACTTTGATCCTAACGACCTATCCTGGGCGATAAGGAATTATGACAACCAGGACAGAGCGGTCAAAGAGGCTATTGCGGATATTGTTGAGGCGAGCTTGGCTGAAGGTTCAATTCGGGAATCGCAGAGGTATCCAGCAGACCTTCTCATTGAACTTTCGAGCCGCAACGTTGGGAGGGCGGCTGCCTTCAAGGTCGTTCTTGCCTACAATGTAAGAAATATGGATCTCGCTTCTTTTATGGATATTGTTGAGGTGTCGTCTGACGAGGATCTCAATCAAGTTGGGCTGTCGGTCGGGAGCGGAAAACGCCCTCAGGTAAAAAAGACTTCGGAGATGGTGCTGCTTTTGGCAGCTATTCAGAGCCTTGGCTGGATTTCAAGTTTTAGAGCACATAAGGATACGCTCCGCATCTATGGCAGGGCCAGGAGCTGATCAGAGAAATAGTCGAATCTTGCGTATGCCGTATTGCATGGCGCAATACGGAGTTCTGTTGGCGTTGTTGATGGTTGTGCCGGAGGGAGTTCAGCTCGTGTGCGTTTTACATATCTTCGCTTTGGCCTGTAGAGGGCGTTGGGGCGGGGGTCGGCAACGCGATATGGTCATGTGCTCACGTGTTTTTGGTGGCATTTTCGGACGGAAGGGAATCCGTGATACGATAGCAAGAAAAACCGGTTGTGTTCGAGGCGTATAGATTGGTGGCACCATGAAGCTGGCTACGCTCTTCAGGAAAAAGGGGCGGTTGAATTCGGGGGGTTCTCTCGGGAATAGCTCGGATGCTTGGAATGAGGCCATAGCCCGTCGCATTTATGAATGGGTCGAGGGCTATGATCGCGATCACGTATGGTGCTTTATGGCGGGTCATGCAAGTCAGGACTTTCGCGGGAATCCCAAGTACCTTTTCGCCTACATCAACAAGTATCGCCCCGACATTAAGGCTTATTGGCTGTGCGGCAGCGAGGATACCATCGCTCAGGTTCGGGCTCTCGGATTCGAAGCGTTCGATGAGTCTGCGCCCGAGGCGCAGTTTCTCATTAACAGGACTGGCGTTCTTGTTACCGAGCAGGTGAAATCTCGTATTCCGGACGGTTTCGAAAATGTGAAGTACATCAACCTCTGGCATGGTGTGGGCGGCCTCAAGCGCGTTGAACGCAGGCAGTTCGAGAACGATCTCTCGATATCGCTTGCTCAAAAGTACGTTGCGCGTAATGCGTTTTATCACGATCAGCAGATGGTTGGCGCGTCTTGTCCGGCAATCGAGAGCGAATTCGTTTTCGACATGGGCGTCAACGACGACGACAATTTTCTGCGCGCCGGATATCCCCGGAATCTGTACCAACGCTATTGCGAGCCGCTTGCCACATTTGATCATGATGTACGCAAGAAAAAGGGGCTTTCCGGTAAAACTCGAATTGCAGTCTATGCCCCGACCTTCCGGGCGGGAGAGGGAGAGGTGTTTTCGCGGGCTATTCCCGATGTGGAACGACTGGAGCGATTCTGCCGTGAGCAGGACATCCTGCTTATCCTCAAAATGCACCCCCTGATTGAAGACGAGACCTCATTCCTCAACGCCAAGAGGCGCTATGGGGATTCCCGCAACCTTCTGTTCTGGGATAATTCTGATGATCTCTACGAGATTATCAGCGATATAGATCTGGCGATTGTGGACTACTCGTCCATCACTGCCGATTTCTGCGCCGCCGGTGTGCCGCACTATATTCGCTACGTGTTCGATTACGAAGAGTACGCAAAATCTGTTGATACGCACGATGCGGGGCAGGTCGGCTACTTCGATCGAACGCTGGGAGCGGTGTGCAAGAGCTTCGATGAGCTGATTGCCGCCATGGGCGAATATTCCAATAGGGATGAATCGGCCGACATTGCGCGCATCAATGAATATTACTGGTCGTATTCGCAGGGAGAGCAAGACTTCGAGCATATTGTGCAGGCGGTGCTCGAGTTCGAGCCGAAGAAGCGTTCCTATCCGACGCTCTACAGCTTCGATATTTTCGACACGCTCATTTCGCGCAAAGTGCTCGACCCCGTAGGTGTGTTCTATGGAGTGCAAGAGCGTATGGCCGCCGAAGGCGGATTTCCTGCAGCATTGACAAGGGATTACCCGAATATTCGCCATTGGGCCGAGTTGTGCGAGCGCGAATATTTTGCCAAGAGCACCGATGTGCGGCAAAGCGAGCACGTCGAGGTTGGTTTTGCGCAAATCATCCAGCGTATTGGGACGGTGTACGGGCTCTCGGACGAGCAAATGAAGCTGCTCGCCGATTGGGAGATCGAGCTTGAGATAGACAATACGATTCCCCTTACCGAGCGCATCGAATTTCTGAAGTCGCTCTTGGCCGAAGGCGAGTTCGTAGTGCTTATTAGCGATATGTACTTGCCGCGAGCGGTTATCACGCAGATGCTCGCCAAGGCCGATCCGGTTCTGGCGCAGCTCCCCCTGTTCCTGTCCAACGAATACGGTGTTCTCAAGGCATCTTCGAAGTTGTATTTCGAGGTCTACAAAAGTTTTGAGCCATACTACGATTTTGGGAAATGGGTTCACTACGGCGACAACGAGAAGGCTGACGTCAAGAAGGCCCGAAGTTTTCAGATCTCATCGCGCCGTGTTGCCAAGCCGTCCTATAACGACTGCCAGCAGGCGCAGGTCGATGCGCTAAGAACATACGATTCGTACCTTGTTGCCGCCATGCAAGCCCGACTTTGCATGGACAACACGTTCGAGTGGGATGAGTTCACCATTTCGTTTGTGTCGCTGTGCTTCGTTCCCTATATCGACTGGGTGCTGCGAGATGCCGAGCGGCGCGGTTATCAGACGCTTTACTTCGTATCCCGCGACGGCCATCATCTGAAGCGTATTGCGGATGCCATTATCGAGCAGAGGAATCTTCCCTTTAAGACGAAGTATATTTACGCGTCGCGGCGCACCTGGCGCATTCCCTCTTACATCGATGAGGTCGACGAAGGCTTCTGGGGGGACTACGGCAATTTCAAAAGCGTTACATCGAAAGAAAAGCTTTTTGCGGCCATGAGCCTCGACGAGAATCGGTTCCGCCAGTTCTTCCCCGCGATCGATCCTGATTCGATTGAGTTTTCCGACAAGGCTTCGTTTGCGGCGCTCGTGCAGTCGTTCCGCGATTCTGCGGAGTATAACGAGTACTTGCTGGGCGTTGCAGCTGAGGGCAGGAAAAGCGCAGAGGCATATTTACTGCAAGAGGTGGATTCCGCTGAGCGGTTTGCCTTCGTGGAATTCAACGGGCGCGGTTATAACCAGGATTGCCATGTGCGGCTTTGGCAGGACGCTATCGGCGATGACCAGGCGGTAGTGCCGTATTATTATGCGAGGAGCATCCTTCCCACCGACGGCTGTTCTGTGCGGCACAACTTCACTGTTAACCACACGCGTCTGTTCTTCATCGAGGCGATTTTTGCCAATATGCCGTATCGCAGCGTTGAGTCCTATGAGGAAGTTGGTGGGGTGCTGCGGCCGGTCATCAGGGATATTCCCTGCAACCAGAACCTGTTCGATTCCATGAGTCGGCTTCTTCCGGAGTTCGCCCGCCGATATGCGGCGTTGGGTTTGGAAGATGGCGAGGCGACAGATCATCAGCTTTTTGATTTTGCCCTCGAGTTCTATACGGCTAATCGCGATAATACAGATTTTGCCGACAGAATCGGACAACTCATGGATTCCGTTCTTCTTTACGGAAAGAAGCGCGAATTCGCCCCGGCGTTGACGAACGATATGGTTGATGCTCTTGAGGCGAAAGAAGCTGAGCGCGGAAATATGACGCTCACCTCCAGCATTACCATGTCTGTTACGCGCGCCGCCCCGGATGTTCGCCGGCGCTATTGCGAGCTTTATCAGATTTTGCCCGGTGACGATTTCGCAAGCGGTCGCGTGCTCTCGGAGGCCGAGCGCGAACGCAATGGCGAGTACCGCGAGAAATACGAAGAGATGGCCGCATTGGCGGCGCAATGGCGCGATGCGTACGATGAGGCGAGCGCGTCAAATGCTGTCGAGCCCATGGCGCTCATTGTCCACGACGGCAAGAGTCTGAAAACGAAGGGGCTGCATCGCGCTTACAATGAGCTGGTGGCTCGTGGCGTTGATGTACGGGTTTTGCCATTGGACGCAACGAGTATTGCGGATGCGGCTGCACGGCTCGCCTCGGCCCGAGTTGTTCTCGTGGACAAGCCCATAGCTCGTTTCGCTGATGTCGGTTTCCGCGAGGAGACAAAGCTGATCCTTGTGGCCCGCGCTCCGTTCTCTCTGCATCGGAAGGGCCTTGCGGCCCACTCCTTCTTGAAATGGAAGCGTCGCTACGAGCGGGCGTTTGCTGGCAACGATTTTGCCGCCATCCAGCTCGCCTCGCCGTCGTTGGCGAAGCGTATGCTGGAGAGTTACGCTCTGTCCGCGGAGACTGAGTGCGACATCCTGGGATCGTGCGTTACCGATCTCTATTTCGACATGCCGCAAGCTGAGGCGCGGCGAAAGCTCGAGGGGCTCTTTCCCGCCTGCAAGGGGAAGCGCATAGTTCTGTATATGCCCAAGCTGCGCAAGCGGAATACCTGCGACGTCTGGGCGGATCTCATAGATTTCGGCGTGCTGTCCCGACTTATCGGCGACCAATGGTGCCTTGTTTTCAATTACAACAAGGGTCAAGCTGGCGACTTCGTCAACTTGGATGGCCTGCCTGGGTTTGCCGAGGTGATTACCGAGAAGCAGATGAACCTGAGGGAATTGATCATTGCCTCTGACGCCGTTGTCGGAGATTACCGCGACACCTATTTCGAGAGCGTGATTACTGGAAAGCCCGTGTACTCCTCGGCCTTCGACTACGAGAAGGAGTTGCGGGCTCCCTCCGTCGACTTGGATGGTATCGTCCCGAATGACCAATATGAGAAGCTCGTTATCGGTCCGCTTGTAAAGTCTGCCGAGGATCTGGCTGCCGAGTTAGCTAAAATCGAAAGCTACGACTTCTCCGATGTCGAGCGTATGCGCGAACTGCTCTTTGCGTACTGCGATGGCGAATCAACGAAGAGGCTGGTTGATCGGGTGGAGGAAATCTGCAATGGCGAATAGCAACGTCGGGGCCGATCGCTCTTTGCGGGCGTCATGGGGTTCCCTCAGCGATTACCGCGAAGTTTTGTTCGGCATCGCAATTGTCGGTATTGTCGTCTTCCATTTGTACGAGTCGACAATGCGTGACACATTGGTTCACTCGGCACTCGGGCTATTCGCTCGTTTCAGCGCGGGCGTAGATGCTTTTCTATTCCTCTCGAGCATGGGTCTTTATTTTGCCTTCTCTAAAAATAGCAATCTCGGGCGTTTCTACAAGAGAAGGGTTCTTCGCATCCTGCCGACGTTTCTGGTGGTTGCTATTCCCTTCTACGCGCTGCAGGATTTCGTGCAATTCGAAGACGGTAGTCGGTTTCTGCCTGATCTGTTCAACATCTCATTCTTGACTGAAGGATATCGTCAATTCTGGTATATCTACGCAATCATAATCTTCTATCTGTTCTATCCTCTGCTGCATCGTTTCATTGACGGGTCCGACCGTTCGTTTATGCGTATGTGTGTGGTGATAGGGTGCGACGTTGCCGTTACTGTAGCTCTTGGCGTGTTTAATGAGGACTTTCTCTCGAATACTGAGCTCATGCTCACGCGCTTCCCTGCCTTTGTGGCGGGCATTTATGCGGGAAAGCTTGTTAAGATGCGGGCACCTATGAGGGGGTGCTACGTGCTCTGCCTGGTGGCGGTGGCTCTTCTTTTGTGGTGCATGTCGCTGACCCCTCTTACGCAGTTTGGCGGCGCTAATCTTGCGCGAAGGTACTTCTATACATGCACGGCGGTTCTCCTCTGCATGCTGGTCCCTGTGATTTTGAAGGCTTTTGAGTGTGCCGCCGACCAGAAGGCGCTTGCCTTCTTTGGGCGCATTTCTCTTGAGATGTATATCGTTAATGTTGCCTCGCGGTCACTTGTGGTCTGGTATGCGGGGGAGTACTTTTTCAGCGGCCGCTCGAATTGGATTCAGGTCGAGTATTGCATTGTCGAAGTTCTGCTGACGATAGTGGGGGCCTACGTGCTCCATAAAGCGATGCAGCCGGTCAATAGCTGGCTCATGAGGCTTGCGGATAAGGCGGACAAGAAGCCGCAGATTGGACTCGGGAGCGTTCGGTGAATTTGAGATGGAAGAAGACGTCGCGTGAGCTCGTCTTGCTTACCGACCGATATCCACGGGCGACGTTTCTCGTCGCGTATACGCTGCTGTTTTCTTTGACGGCCTTCCTCTGCTTTTTGCCGTTCGTTTCTAATGGCAAAAGCTTTATCTGGAGTGCCGATGGCCTAAGTCAGCACTACAACGCCCTCATGTATCTCGGAGATTGGCTGCGCGAGATCGCTCGTAGCGCAGCCAAGGGCGATTTTGCAATACCGCTTTGGGAATTCGGCGCCGGCTACGGCAGCGACGTAATTGCGACGATTCATTACTATGCATTGGGGGATCCTCTTAATCTGATAAGCGCAATCGTCCCGTCGAGTATGACCGAGTACCTTTATGGGGGTCTCGTCGTTGTGCGCATTTACCTGAGTGGCCTCGCTTTTGTGGCGTATTGTCGTTGCATGGGTCGCAATTCGCGAATTGCTCTTTTATGCGGAGCGTTGATATATGCCTTTTGCGGCTGGACGCTTTTCGGAGCCGTCAGACATCCGTACTTCGTGAATCCGCTCATTTATTTTCCGTTGCTTTTGGTGGGTGCGGAGAAGATCCTAAAAAGCAACGACCCGCGGCTGTTCATCGTGATGGTGTTCATTTCGGTGGTCAGTAATTTCTATTTCTTCTACATGCTAGTCGTGCTTGTTGTTTCTTACGTTCTGGCGAGGGTGATTTTTTGGAGGCCGCAGCCTTTCGCCCGCTTTTTCCTGCGGACGTTGCTGCGGTTTGTGGCAAGCGGCCTCATCGGGGTTTGCATGGCCGCCGTCGTGCTTGTACCTGTTCTTATATTTGTGGTGGGGAGCGACCGTCTCGGCGCCGATCTTACTCACGACTTTTTCTACTCGGCTTCGTATTATGGGAGGCTGGCGGGGTCGATTATCTCTGTGTCGGAACCCGACATGTGGGCTGTGCTCGGTTTCTCCGCTCCGACCTTGTTGGGTGTTTTTGCACTTTGGGCACGCCGCGGACATCGGCTCATAAAGGTGGCCCTCGTGGCGTGTGCCCTTGTTTTGCTTCTGCCCGATGCGGGAAGCGCCCTGAATGGGTTCTCCTATGTAACCAATCGGTGGTCGTGGGCTTGCGCTTTGGCGGCTGCCTATGCGTTTGTCGTATCGTGGCCCCATCTTTTGCAACCTACAAGGAGGGAGGCACTCTTCTGTGTTGTGGGTTGCGTACTTTACGTCCTCGTCGTCTATTTCGCGGAAGGTGTTCTGTCCGAAACGGCCTTTGCGTCTATCGGGCGTGCTCCCGAGGCAGCTTTCGTCTCATGCTGTATCTTGTTCGTCGCCGCATTATTGGTTTGCGTGAGGGCTGGCGGGGCAACGCCCGTTTTACTGTCTCCCACTCTCTTTTCGGTTCTGATGACGATTGCGGTAGTGGTAGGTACCTACGTTAACGGCCATTACCTCTATGCGCCAGACGAAGGCAACTATGTGTCGCAGTTTATTGATGCTGGACGTGGGAAAGAAGCGATCGATGCTACTCCTTTGAGCCAAATTAAAGCGTTGGAGGGGGATGGGCCTCTGCGGTGCGACCAAGGGACGGTTGCTGTTAAGAACGCCTCCCTCCGGCTCGGTCTCTCGACGACGCAATACTACTGGAGTCTCGCTAATGGCGAGGTGTCCTCGTACCTTCTGGCTCAGGGTATTCCCGATATGCAGGCGCACGCTTATAGCGGCCTCGATCAGAGAAGTTATTTGGAGGCGCTTGCGTGCACTAAGTACTATGTGACTCTGCTTAAGGGGGACGGCGAACCCGTCGGACCGGTACCGTTCGGATTTGCTAAAGTGGACGAAGTAGTTGCAAACCGTCAAGAGGTAAAGCGCTTGAAGACCGCGCTTCAGAAGGCGACGGGGTCCCAGTTGGATAAGGAGCAGAAGAGGCTCGTCGACGACCGTGCTGAGCGTTACGGCGTGTACGAGAACGAATATGCGTTGCCTTTCGGCTATACGTTCGATAAATGCATGAGCGAATCTCGGTATGCGGCATTGCCTATTGAGCAGCGGCAGGAGGCTATGCTGCAGGCTGCCGTGCTCGCAGATGATCAGATTGGGCCTGCGTTGAGTCGGGTGGAGGTGGAGGCAGTCTCGACCCAGCAGCATGCGGTTCCCTATACCTGCGCACTTGGCGCGGGGGTGCGGCAGCTCGAGGAGACGGAGTTTTTTGTAAGCGAGAAGAACGCCTCCATTACCTTGAATTTCGAAGGTGCCGCAGAAAGCGAGACCTATCTTATAGCTGAAGGAATCGAAGTCGAACCGCTGTCGGTGCTTGACATGTATCTCGACGATGACGAGCAGTTCTACCCGCGTGCGGAGTTTGACACCCTCCCGCTCATTGAGCGCAACGCGATAGAGTTGGAGGCAGGCCAGGAATCCCACTGGAATGCGTCTTCCGAGCTTTTCCCTCTGTCGGTAAGCGTAGGTGGGGTTTCAAAGACCCTGAATTACAAGAACTCGTACTATCAATGGAACGACGGGCAGGATGACTTCCTGGTAAACCTGGGTTATTCGGAGGAGGGCGGGACGGCCATTTCCATTAGCTTCCCTCGTCCTGGCGTGTATCGGTTCGAGGATCTCAGGGTGGTCTGTCAGTCAATGGGGAAGTACGAGGAGCTTGTTGAGTCGCTAAGCCGCTACAGCCTGGAAAGCGTCCGCGTGGGCGGGAATAAGGTGGCTGGAACAATTACGGTTCCCGATGAGAGGATCCTCTGTGTCTCTGTTCCGTACAGCACGGGATGGGAAGCTCGCATTGATGGCGTGGAAGTGCCCCTTCTCAAGGTGAACGAGATGTACATCGGGGCCTGCCTTAGTCGGGGCAAGCATGAGATCGAGTTCGTATACGAGACGCCGGGGTTGCGATTGGGGGCTGTTCTCACTGCGGCGGGGATCGTTTCGTTCGTGCTTGTTTGCATATGCCGCCGGCGTGCCGAGAAAATTGGAGGATGAGGCCGAGGTGCCTTGTGCGGCGGATAAAGTGATATTCTTCGGTTTGATGTTGGGGCGCGTTGGTTTGGAAGTGGGAGGAGTTTTGTGGTTGGCGGTATATCGCAGATAGTGAAGAGCAGTGTGCTGGCACGGGTGGTGGGGGAGAAGGCGCTGATAGCGGTTGTGGCTGTCTGCCTGCTGTTTCTGACCCCGCCTAGTATTGTCTCGGCTTATGGCGATCCTTTTGTTCGGGCGGTGTTTCGCTACGGACAGTATGCGAGCATCGTCGTCGCGATCGCGGTGTTTGCGCTGCGCGGGAGGGGAGGCGTTTTCTCCATCGTGGCCATCGCTTATGCCCTGTTCGGAATTTTGACGGCTCTTGTGGGCGGTGCGACGTTCTCCGACGGCGTTCGGGCGACACTGCCCTTTGTGGCGGCTGCTCTTTTGGCGTGCGCGATGATGCCACGTCGTCGCAAAGAGTTGCTATGGGGGATTTTGCTTATTTACGGAGCCTATTCCGTGGTTAATCTGGTGGTAATCTTAATCATTCCTGCTGAGTCTTCAGTGTTTCATTTTTCGGAGATCTCGACACTTTTTGGAAATCGAAATGGCTTCAATCGATTTTATATTGCAGCGATTTTTGCGTCGCTTCTACTTGATGAGTCGCAGGGTTGCTACATTTCTGTTCGTAGCGTCGTCATCTATGCGGTTGCTGCGGCCCAGTCGCTGCTCATGCCATCGGCGACGGCACTTGTGGCGCTGCTATTCGTTACGGCGGGATATTTCTTTGTTATCGGACGGAAGCTGCGGTGCGCGCTGACGGCATTCGTCTATGCCGGTCTCTACCTTGCAGCTTTTCTCGCTTTTGTTGTGGTGCGGGCGCAGGGTGTTTTTGGTCTTCTTATTGAGTCCATGATGGGGAAGACGCTGGATTTCTCTGGTAGGACCCTCATTTGGGATGCCGCTTTTAAGGCGATGGATCCTAGTCATCTGCTGCTTGGATACTATCGCGGAGGAACTTCTCCCTTAGGCTCTCTGTGGAGCGGCCAGTGTTGGTCGGCCCATAATGCTATTCTAGATTTGCTGGTGTGGGGCGGCCTGGCGGGGCTTTTGCTGGGATGCGGCCTCATTGGCTTGGTATGCTTGCGTCTCTGGAGGGCTCGCAATGAGAGGAGATCTGCCCTCTACTCGCTCTATCTCGGCGCTTGTTTTATCTGCGGCTTGATGGAGGCAATTATGTTCCCTCAGTTCGGCCTCTTTTTGGGGATGGCGTACAGCGATTCGTTCGGCGATGAACGCTCGCCAGCGACGGAGGGGTCCCGTGCGCGATCGCTTCGAGAGGATGTGACCGGTTAGTCGAGGCAAGCAGGAGCGGCGGGGCTAGACAATCCGACCATCCCGACGGCTGGAGCCTGGTCTTTTTTGGCGCTCGGGCTATGTTGCTGTCGAAGCGCGCAAGAGATTGTGCATTAGGGGGCACGGAAAAACGTCCGAGCCCCGCGCCGATGCGCATACATCGACGGCAACCAGTAGAGTGGGGCTTGGCCTTCCTGAAGTCTAATCCTGCAATTACTTCCTCGGTCTGATATAGTGATCTCATCGATCATCTATGCGGTAAGGTATTTGCGAGGGGGCAGCCACAATGGTGAAGAGGTTTTTCTGGACAGTCGCCGCATGCGCGATTGCTCTTGTTGGGTTTACGCCGGTAGCTGCGTTTGCAGCGCCGGACACATCGAATTTTCTCGTAGAGTCGGGCTCGTATGAGATAAGATACGATGGCGGGTTTTATTACACGGGTGGCGAGATACGGCCTTCGGTGTACTGTATGGACTACAACTATAGAGTGGACTCTGTTCAATACCGCAACAATACCAACCCGGGTACGGCAACCGTTATAGTGCGCTGGTCTCTCGACAGCTCTTACGGTGATTCCGAGAGCGGGGAAATAGAGCTGCATTTTACAATCTGCAAGCGTGACCTTCCGACTTTTGAGATATCGGTCGACTATGACGCTTACGACGAATGGAGCGACGCGGTTTGGTACACGGGTAAGGAAATACGCCCCGCGTTGGAAGCTTGGGAGGATGGGCTGAGGTTGGGGGTTGACTACACGGTCTCCTACGCCAATAACGTTAAGCCTGGGACGGCCAAGGTTGTCGTTGCAGGTAAGGGATTGTATGGCGGTTCTCAGACTTTGACGTTCCGGATCAAAAAGCGATCGATCCAGTGGGATGATTTCTCGTTCGCGAGCGGCTCGTCGAAATATGCATATACCGGCAATGCCGTAAAACCCAAAATTGACTCAGGGGAGCTTGTGAGAGGTAAAGACTATGTAGTTAGTTACCAGAACAACAAGAAGATCGGCACTGCAACAGTGACAATGACAGGTATTGGATTGTACCAGGGCAAGATAGTCAAGAAGTTTAGTATCAAGCGTGCGACAAAAGTCAAACTGAATAACGTGTACAAAAACACGAAGAGAATTACGGGTAAGGTTACCAATGTTGTCAAGGGCGATAAGATTCAGCTGAAAATAGGTGGCAAGACGTATGTGAAGAAAGTCAAGAAAGCGGCAAAGTCCCTAAAGTTCACCTTCAAGGTTCCCTCTCAAACATATGGAAAGAAATACACCGTAAAGGTGCTTGATGGCAAAAAGAAAAAAGTGGCATCAAAAAGCTCGAAGGTCTGGTATTCGAACAAGCTGAAGCTCGGGCAGACGAAGAAACAAGTCAAGCTTAATCCCAACTGGGGCTCACCAAGCTGGGTGAATAAATACAATTACGGTAGTGGCGCGACCGAGCAATGGGTATATGAGTATTACGATAGCGACGGATATGCCACCGATTGGTCGTACCTGTATTTCAGGGGCGGGCGACTGGTTTCGTGGACTTTGTAGCTATCGTGCCAAAGTGTTTAAAGTAGAAGTATTCTAGGGGCAGCGCGGCTTCGTATGGTCCGGCAGCGCGGGGCTTGGCTGAAGGTGGGTGGATGCCCGATATTGTTGCGCGCCGTCGAGAAGATCTATTGGAGTCCTTGAGGCCTTCAAGGACCCGCGTGCGGCTGCCCGTTCTTTTTTGCGCTCGGCCGATAGGTTTGGATTGATCCTCGCGTCTATTTCGCATTCCCATAGCCATCGGGGTTCTGCAACTGCCAGCGCCAGCTGTCCTCGCACATGCGGGCCAGGCCGTACTCGGCGGTCCAGCCCAGCTCGTCGCGGGCCTTGCTCGCGTCGGCGTAGAACTCGGCGATGTCGCCGGCGCGGCGGGGGAGCACCTCGTAGGGGATTGCATGGCCGCACGCCGCTTCGAACGCGTGGATCACGTCGAGCACTGAGGAGCCGGTGCCCGTCCCCAGGTTGAAGATGCCCACGCCCTGGCGGCTGCCGTCGGCGGCCGGCTCGCCGGCGATAGAGCCCGTGCCGATGGGCTCGCCGGTGCCCACGCGGCCGGCCATCCAGTCCAGCGCCGCCGCATGGCCCCGCGCCAGATCGACCACGTGGATGTAGTCGCGCACGCCCGTGCCGTCGTGGGTGGGGTAGTCGTCGCCGAACACGCCAACGGCCGGCCGGCGCCCGACGGCCACCTGGGCCACGTAGGGGACGAGGTTGTTCGGGATGCCCTTGGGGTCCTCGCCGATGCGGCCGGACGGATGCGCCCCGATGGGGTTGAAGTAGCGCAGCAGCACGACGCTCCACTCGTCGTCGCCCACGTACAGGTCAGTGAGCATCTGCTCGATCATGGCCTTGCTCGTGCCGTAGGGGTTGGTGGTGGCCCCGCGGGGCAGCGACTCGGTGTAGGGGATGGGGGCGTCCTGGCCGTACACGGTGGCGCTCGACGAGAACACGATGTTCTTGCAGCCGTGCTCGCGGGCGACCTCGCACAGCACGAGCGTGCCGGCGACGTTGTTCCGGTAGTACTCCAGGGGCTTGGCCACCGACTCGCCCACGGCCTTGAAGCCCGCGAAGTGGATGATGACGTCCACCGGGTGGGCGGCGAAGATGGCGTTCAGGGCCGCGCGGTCGAGGATGCTGGCCTCGTAGAAGGTGAGCGAGGGGCCGGGGGCGGCTGCGGCGCTACCGGCTGCGGCCGCAGCGGGGTTGTCGGCCTCTCGGACGCTGGCGCCAGCTTGCGCAATGGCATCGGCGTCGGCTGTCGCGATTGCCGCCTCGGCCGTTTCCGCGTCGCGCACATCGGCGAACACGGGGGCGACGCCCGTGATCTCACCGACGCGCCGCACGGCCTCGCGGCTGGAGTTGCTCAGGTCGTCCACGATGACCACCTGGTAGCCGCGCTCGAGCAGCTCAACCACGGTGTGGCTGCCGATGAACCCGGCGCCTCCGGTCACGAGCACGCAGGTGTTGGCGGGATCTTTCGCAAGCAGGGCGTTTGCCATGAGGATCTTCTTTCTCGTTGTGCGGGTATGCGCTGAGCGTTCTGTTTGCACCCATGGTACCAGCGGCCGCCCCGCCGCGCGACGATGCCCTCAGAAAAGACAGGCCAATGTATTGATGGATTCACCGGGGGTGTTGGATCTTGCGTATCGGAGCGACCAAGCTGGCTTGTTCGCAGAGGGGCGCTGGCGGTTGGGAGACTAATGGGCGTCAATGCTTATGAAGTGCTATACTAGTGAACTATCCGACAAAACCATAATCGACGGCGATGCTGTTCGGATAGCTTCTATTCTGAGATTGGTGTGTTTTACGGGATCTGCGCTATGTCGGGCCCATTGTGGCCGTAAGGCGAGAAAGAGGTTAAGGATGATGGCGGTTCGCGATTGCGTAGAGAGGTGCTGCAACTCTCGCTGGCGGGGAGATGTCCCTATAGTTTTGTCAACTGGTTTCCTCGATTGTCTTTCCAAAAAATGGCAATGCTGGCGCAGGACCTCTGGGCCCTGCGCTTTTCTATGAGGAAACGGCCGGCTAGGCCGAGTGCGGGACTTCGTCTCTCTTAATTGCGTAGATCGCCTTCAGCCTCTTCTCCGCCAACGGCCTTCAGGGCCTCCCCGTGGCACATGCCGAGACCCCTGCATCTGCAGTAGCAGTCGCCGAACCGGCCCTTGCTGCGGCTGAGCGAGTTGCAGGAGAAGATTAGCAGGTTCTTCAGCCGCTTGTTCCCCTGCCGGGACGAGCTCGCCGACGATATCGACTTGCTCGACTGCCGGTTCCCGGACGCGATCCCTCGGTAGGATGCGAGGCGGTCGTGGTCGGGAAAGCCGCCGATGCTTATGCTGATCACCGGCTCTGACGCGGTTCCGGGGCCGATCCCCGGGACGGACAGGAGGCATGAGCAGGTGCCGTCCTCGGCCAGCAGCGCCGCTATCTCGGCATCGAGCCTGGCCTCCTCCTCCGGGGATTCCCTGATTCGCCTGGCGAGCGCCCTTAGCTGCGTGTTCTCCGCCATGACCCGACATTCTGGCGACCAGCGTCCCGGCGTTGCCTGGCCGAACAGCTCGTCCAACTCGTGCGCGGTGTTGGCTACGGGCCCGCTTCCCGGCACCTCGTCCCTCCTGCTCACATGGCATACCCAGGGGGAGAACTTTGCGACATCGAGCCCTATGACGGCGTTGCAGGTGGCGGCTTCGGTTAGCATGGTGGTATCCTTCCAGTCGTCGGTCGATCGGAACGCTGCCCCGTGCGACACCCACATTACCTGGCCGTGGCGCTCTTTGGTCGGAGGAGCCCGGCAGTTTCCTATTAGTCGTCGGAAGCAGCAGCGCCCGTGTCGGCAACACCCCCTGGGGCCCTCGAGGGGCAGGGGCAGAAGGCCGTCCGCGGGCGCCCGATCGGCAGTCCCTCGGGGCATATGTCAATCGTAATCCGACTGGCAAAGCAAGTGCTCTAAACAGTCGGACTAGCTACTCTTCAATTGGCAAGCATGAGCTTCATCTGGGAAGGTCCGTGCTCCGCTCGTGTTCAAGATTATGAGCTGTAGCGTTATAATTTGTTTGTATGCGAAGTTGGGAGCGTGAGAGCGTGGGCAACAAATCGGGAATAAATGCTCAAGCCGGGTTTGTCTTTCAAAAACAAGTCTTTTTACACAAGCTCATTGGCCTGCAATCAAGCGATGCTGCGACTTTTGAGGGGCTAGACGACGTCTCCGTGGATTCCCGGCGAGAGAAGAACGAAAGTCTTGCGATAGTGGGATTGCCGAAAAAGGAATTGGTTCAGGTCAAAGCAGGAGACGTTAACGCCACAACTATGATGCGTATTGTGTGTAATTGGATGCTTGCAACGAGGGATCATCCTTGGATTGATGGCTATGAGCTTGTTGTACAATGCGGACGCAATGTGGACAGTGCGATTCTCCAAGAGGACGCTGAGAGCATCTACGAGAACATTTTAGAGAAGTCACAAACTAAGCGGAACAGAAATGCGCTCTACAAGCAGATAGTCACAACGATCGGTAAAAGCAATTTTGCAGAAATGTTCACCAGGATAAAAGCCTGTAAGATTACCCTGATGACTGAAGATATCAATCGACTACTGAAAGAGGAGCTTGTCGATATTCTATATAAGGGAACCGATGAATGCTCTGGTAAATTCTATGATCAGCGCGTAGAAGAGCTTCAGAGAAAAGTGTTCTACGCGATTGATAAATGCATGGAACAGCGCAAAGAATTCTCTGTTAAAAAAGAGGTATTTCGCGACATATGCAATGATGTTGTCGAACGTATTTCGGCCAACAGATATGATCCAGACTTCGAGCTTTTTGTGGCAGATCTAAATGTAAACGCCCTCTTGGACGAGGGGGGTCGCCATATCCAGCAGTTGACGAAGTGCGAGATGGATCAAGATGATAGGAAAGCTGCTTTGTGCGAAATGGCATACTATTCGGCAATTCGTCAGTTCCATCTCGAACGAATGGATCTTTCTAAGCAAGAGGCGATTGAGGAAACCGCTCATCGCAATTTTCGTCATGTGGTTATGCGCTTGGGCGCAAAGGGACAAGATAGCCCGACCATGCGCTTTGTTGAAACGAGGGAAGCCGAGAACAGGCGCTGTTCGAATGAACAAGAAAAATGGGGCGCATGTGTCTACTTGACACGAGATGACGCTGAGAAAAAGCATCAGATTACATGGTGGGACGAGGGGATTCATGGAGCGTCTTAACGGCGAGGAAAGTAAAATATATCAGGATGCATTTGTTTTGGTTCTGAGTGAATACATTGATGTAATCCCATCCATTCTTTCGAGAATGGATGGGGCTTCGTTTGCCAAGTTGCTGATGGTGGCTTTTCTGGTAAGGCGCTCTCGTTTGATGGGGGTTGAACTATACTCTGGTCGCGATAAGAACAATTTGCTGCCAAAGGCGCTTATTCAAGCTGGTGCCTCGATCGACGATCTTGCCGGAGAGGTGCCCATGTTCTCTGCGGCAGTTGATTTACTTATAGGAAGCGGTAAAGCCTTGGTTGATGGGGACGCAATAAAGATTGGGGGGAATTGCGAGCTCAATGAGCCGGGCACTCCATTTTCTGCGTTCATTGCTTCTTTCATTGAAGAGTGTTCGTCTCTGAGCGATGAGTATATTTTAGAGGAGGTGCTCAGGAGTGTTTAGAATGAGGGCGCTGACTATGGTTGGTCACGATGGGAATAGACACTCATATAGATTCTCCCGCGGTATCAATTATATCTATGGAGCAAATGGCACGGGAAAATCGGCGTTTTACGAATTTCTTGATTTTATGCTGGGTGCAAGTCGCCCCTCCTCGGCGCCGTTATCTGAGATGGAATGGTATAAGGACACTTTGCATTCGGCTGAACTCTCGATTACTCATAACGGAAGTGAATACGCATTTGTACGCTCAATCGATGGCTTGTCTTTCAATATAAAAAAAGACGGGCACGGCATTCCGTGCCAATCGCTGAGCGATTATTGCGAAATAGTGAATTCTCTGCTTGAGGTTCCTTCTGATGCTTTAAGGGCGCTAGAACTATACGCAGGAGAAAAACTGAAATTTCGTTCGATGACCATTTTCAACTTTTTGGGAGAGAAGGGTGCCGGCAGGCTCGATGATTTCTTGGATAAATCCTCTGACCTTAAGTATGGTTTAAAGGTGGCCCGAATTCTGGACTTTATGTTCAACGACCATGTGCAGGAAATCGTCGATCTTGAGAATAAAGCGGAAGAGACGCGGATTCGACAAAGCGCGATGACAGAAAAATTACGCACCGCCGATTTTCTCGTTAGCCTCATCAATGAGAAATTGTCTATATTGCGATCTCCATTTGTTTTCTCAGGGAGAAATATCGCGGCTCTGCGCAAGGCCATTGAAAACTGCCGTGGTGGAGTTTATAAGAAAGGTCGGATAGAGAACATCGAGGGATTGCGCTTCGCCGCGGAAAGCGTGGCCAACAAGGTATCTGCTTTATCTATCGAGGTTGAGGATATGAAAAGCACAGCCAAGCTGCAGCAGAATCGAGAAAAGCTATTGAAAGCTCTTGTTTCGGTTGCCGAGGGGCAGTCTGGCTACGAGCAATGTGTGCGTGCGGCTATAAGAATGGTCGAGGAGATTCAAGAGGGGGCTTCTTACTCGAGACTCGATCTTAAGCGAGAGGCATTGGGAAAAGCTCGAGTCGAACTGAAAAGATTGAATTCCCAGATAATCGCTCTCGAGTCGGGCGATAGTCCAACTGATGTTGAGCAGAGACAAGTTGCCTTCTCCGTTCTTGATGATGCCATTGAGCGATTTGAGTACGCAGAGGGCGGCGATCTTGCGCAAATTACCAAGGAGCTACAGGAGATACAAAAGGAGATAGCTCGGCTGAAGGCGGAGGACGACGAGGAGAAACTTCGTGCGGTTTCAGAGTCGATCACGGCTTACTACAGCGCATGCATAGAATTCGCTCCTTTAGCGGCAGAGGATTTCAGTAGGCAAGGCTATGAAATTAATTTCTTGAAAAAGGGGTGTTCTCTGCGTCCGTCAAAGTACGAGGAGAGCGATGGCAATGAGCGCAGGCGGGTTACTTATATTGCGGGAAGCTTCGCCAGGCACGCTCTTATCCAGCTTTGCGGGTATACAGCGTTGTTGGAGTTTCTTCTTAGAGATGTTGAGCTGCCGGTTCTGCCTTTGTTGTGCGTCGACCATCCCTCTAAGCCATTTGATGAAGATAACAAAAGGGGAGTGGGAGCTATTCTAAATCGCTTCGTTGAGCGAAACAGCGCGGTCCAAGTTTTTGTGTTCGATTCGGCGAATCCAGCGGATTTGGGAATAGCGCCTGCTGCATTTATTAATCTTGCTGGGACTCCAGGTGGTGGGTTCAATCCATTTTACACGGCTTGATAGCCAGACAGGTTCAACCGTAATGCTACGAGGGTCTGCCAAGCTCTGGATGCGCTTCTGACTGCGAGACCCAGCAGCTGGATGGGCCGCCTCATCTGCTATTTATGGCAAATTGCACGGAGGTTCTTGTGGGCGAGTCGGCGGGGTGGCGTAACGATTCGGCCTACGGGGCGTTCGGGGGTGCCTAAGCTGATTGAGCCACTACTGGAATCATCTCAATTCTTCACCGCATATTAGACCACTTTCTTTCCAGCCGCGCAAACGGCAACAACCACGCCTATGAGTCGCCCAGACGTACCCCTCGGCGGCATCCTCGGTGAACCACCCCTGCACGCGTCCGACCCTTATCCATCTCGAAGATCGCGACAGCCACGTCTCGGGGAGCGATTTCTCCGCCATAAGGCCTGCGTCACGTGGATCCCGCGTTTGATCCCGCGATTGTCCGCACGCGCACGTTATTGGCGCGCGGTCACCTGCGGCAGTCGTAGGGGAAGTCGTGGTGGATCTTGGTTTTTTGAAAGGCTCTCGCTCCCAGACGAACGGTGACGACCTCCCCGCCGTTCAGGCGGTAGAGCTCCCGCATGGGCGTCGGGTCGTGTCCTTCGAAGCTCTCGTGCAGAATCATGGCCGTAGCTGTTCCCTTCCGGCGTGTGGACACGTAGGATGCTGCGTTTCTCGTTAGATGTCGACCCATTACCGATATACGGTACCGAGGAACATCTCGCTATGGCTCTCAATGTCGATGGCGTCAAGGCCGGGTAGATGCTAACATCCGTCAGATCCGGCCATTTGTCGTCGTGATCGAGCCGCACGATGGCATATGGCTGTTGTCGCAGCGCTTGCCATAGGCGGTATCGACCCGGATATGGGGAAATCCGTATCAGGAAGATTATATTTCTGCGGATTGGCCACGATATCGTCCAGCAGCTCGTATCCAAGCAGCACTCGGGATGCGCCCATGCGAGCAAACCCTATAAGCGCGGCCACGCACCCCGCCTTCCCATGGACACATTGCGGGATCGCCATATAGAGCACCGCCGCTACTGCGCTCCATCCGTCCGTGGGTGGCGTGGGCGTTTTCAGGCTTGGGAGACCCCATAACCTCGTTGACGAGCAGCTCGACCATGATCTAGGCAAGCCTCCAAGCACCGACTGCGTCGTCGAATATGAGAATCTCGGCTCCCTTCGCTATGCTGTCCCCTAAACTGTTTCTATGCGGTCGCCGTCTCTTCAATTTCTCAATTGAAGATTCGAGGCGATGACCGCTGAGTATTTTGCTTAGGCTGACCACCCTTTCCACCAACCATTGAGCCACCGTTCCTTCACCAGTTGAGCCGCTTCTCTGCCCGGCATCGCCGGGCATTTTCTTTTCTACGATGTTCCTGGCGCAAAAGGCGCTACGACCATCGAGAGAAAGGAACAGAGTATGGTCAGATACCGTGAGATCCTGCGGCTGGACGCCATGGGAGTGAGCCGGAGGAACATCGCATTCTCATGCGACTGCTCGAGAAACACCGTCAAAAGCGTGCTGGACAAGGCTGCGGCTGCAGGAATCAGGTGGCCTCTGCCGGACGAGATGAACGACGCGGCTTTGCAAGCCGCCTTGTTCCCGCCTAAGGAAAAGTCGACAGGCGGCAAGTATCCCATCGATCATGAGTTCATAGAAAAAGAGATGGGTCGGCGCGGCATGACGATGACGCTGCTGTGGAATGAGTACTGCGAGTCAGCGACCTCTGCCGGCAAGGAGCCGTTCATGTATTCGGCATTCTGCCAACGCCACAGGCGCTGGGCGGCGTCCAACAGGATATCCATGCATATCAACCGCAAGCCCGCGGAGCAGATGCAAGTCGACTGGGTCGGAGACACCATGGAGGTGGTCGACCCCGACACGGGCGAGCTCCTCAAGGTCTACGTGTTCGTGGCTTGCCTGCCGTATTCCGGCTACATGTACGCCGAGGGCTTCTACGACATGAGAGCCGAGTCGTGGATAACGGCCCATGTCAACGCGTTTTCCTTCTTCGGCGGCAGCACGCCGATACTGGTGCCGGACAACCTGAAGACCGGAGTAACCAAGAACACGGTGGCCGAACTGGTGGTAAACGACCAATACCGCTTGATGGCGGAGTACTACGGCACGGCAGTCGTGCCGGCAAGGCCCAGAAAGCCCAAGGACAAGGGAGCCGTGGAGATGAGCGTGGGCGCCATCGAGAGGCGCGCCATAGCGGCATTGCGCAACAGGAGGTTCATGTCGCTTCGCGATTTGAACAAGGCGCTTCTTGGAAGGGCGCAGGCGATCAACTCAGCCCCCTTCCAGAAGCGCGACGGCAGCAGGGAGAGTATATTTCTCGGCCAGGAGAAGGGTCTGCTCATACCGTTGCCAGCGCAGCCCTACGCGATGACGACGAGAAAGGCTGCCACCGCCAATTCTAACTACCATGTCGCCTTCGACGGAGCCTGGTACTCGGTTCCGTTCACATATGCGAACAAGGCCGTGGAGGTGGTGGCAACCAAGGACACGGTCGCCATCATCGCCGACGGCCAGCGCGTGGCCATGCACCCGAGGGTGCGAGAGGGGCAGAATCCCTGGTCGACCAAGCAGTCGCACATGCCGGAGAACCACAGGGACTACCTTGCGCGGAACGGCGAACGATTCCGCTCGGAGGCTGCCAAGGTGGGCCCGTCCTGCTTAGAAGTGATGGCGTCGATACTGGCGTCGCACCGCGTCGAGCAGCAGGCATACCGCAGCTGCAAGGGGCTGATATCGCTTGCCAGGACGCATGGCCGGGAAACGTTGGAGCAGGCATGCGCCAAAGCGCTGTCGTACACGAAGAACCCCAGCTACAAGACCGTGAAGTCGGTGATACCGACCATCATCCAAGACGAGGACCCGGACGACGGCGCGTACCTGCGCGGCGACGGGTTCTATGACGGATACCTCAAGACCGAGGAGGGCTTTGGAAATGACTAAAGAGGCCACGATGGACAGGCTGCACCAGATGAGGATGACGATGATGGCCAGGGCGTACCGCGAGCAGGAGGATGCTCCCGGCGTGGAAGGCATGACCTTCGACGAGAGGTTCGCGATGCTCGTGGACGCCGAATGGGACTCGCGCAGGTCGAACAAGAGGGTGAGGCTCCTGCGCGCAGCCAGCTTCGCCGAGCCCGAGGCAAACGTGATGGACGTCCGCTACGACGCCGACCGCAAGCTGGACAAGGGGCAGATCAAGGAGCTTGCCGACTGCAGCTGGATACGAGACCGGCGCAACCTGGTGATCACCGGCGCCAGCGGTGCGGGCAAGACTTGGATGGGATGCGCGCTGGGAGTCGCGGCTTGCAACAACTTCTATACGGTCCGATACGTGAGGCTGCCGGAGATGCTGGACGACCTTTGCACCGAGAAGAACGAGGAGTGGCTCAAGCGCAAGAAGCGCTACATCAAGTGCGACCTGCTCATCATCGATGACTGGCTGCTGGAGAACGCCAAAGCCAACGAGGCGCGCGAGATTCTGGAGGTGATAGAGGGCAGGTCCAGGGTTGGCTCCACGATGCTTTGCTCGCAGTTCGGCGCAGGCGCCTGGCACGCCAAGCTGGGCAAGGGCGCGGTCGCCGATGCGGTCATCGACCGCCTGGTCTACAACTCCCACGTGATCCATATCGAGGGAGAAGTGTCTATGAGGAAACGGCTTAGCACGCTGTAGAAAACAACAAGGCGGCGGGGGCAAGGACCCCCGCCGCGTCAAAATGTGCCACAAATGTGGCTCAACTGGTGATGGAACGGTGGCTCAATGGTTGGTGGAATCAGTGCTCACCTAGGCTGCAATACGCAACCGCCTCTCGCGATGTGAGAGAGGCGGCGTTTGCGTCGGTGCTGGAACGCAACCGATTGGAGGTCAAGAAATGGGTCGCGTTAAGTTGAAAGAAGTTTACTTCAAGCAGCTGAAAGGATTGCGAGATGTCACACTGACATTTGACGGTCGATTGACCGCCATAATGGGCGTGAATGGCGTTGGAAAGTCGACAGTTGTGCACGCCCTCGCTTGTCTCTTTCGGCCAAGTGGCACTGGTACGAACTATCGATTTTCTGACTTTTTCATCCCCAACACAGATTCGCTTTGGAGTGGAAGCGAGCTAATCGCACGATACCAGATCGAAGACAGAGAAGGTGGAAGGGAGGTCGAAAAGCGCTATGCTAAGGATTGGGATCGCTGGTCGCCTCGCTACAATAATCGGCCGAGTCGCGATGTGCATTATCTCGGAATCGATACCTGCATTCCCGAGATTGAGAAGAAGAATTCAACAAGTAGAATAACCTATTCCTCTCAGGAGCGAACAGATAGTGACTCTCGGATTGTTCTTAAGGAAGCGGCGTATATTCTCAATTTGGACTATGATGCTCTTTACGATAATGTTTATCGTAAAGAGCATCTCGATGGTGTTTCCCGGAGATCGGGGTTGAAGTATTCATCTCTGAGCATGGGGACTGGAGAGCAAAGGGTTATTCGCATTCTAGATACCGTGGTGCGTGCAAATAAGAACTCGTTGGTTTTGATAGATGAAGTTGATCTGCTTCTACATGTTTGCGCGTTGCGAAAATTGATCGAAGTTTTAAGTAGCCTTGCCGAAAAGCAAAAATTGCAAATAGTGTTTACGACTCATTCGCTCGAGATGCTCACCTTGACAGAGTATGTGGACGTTATCTATTTATATCATCCTCCACGTAGCCCGACAACCCTCGCATTGAGAGAGGTTACAAGTGATCTGATTTACGAGCTAACGGGGAGCTATAGCCAGGATTACTGCATATACGTTGAAGACTCTCTTTCTGAGGCCATCATTAGGGAACTCCTCAAGCGGTATGGCGTCCTCAGTGATGTTCGTATCGTAAAGTTTGGCGCCGCATCAAATGCTTATGCGTTAGCTGCTGCACATGTTCTTGCAGAAATGGACTTGTCGAAGGTCTTGGTGGTGCTTGACGGTGACAAACTGTGCTCCGATGAAAGTCGACGTAGCGAAATCAACAGAGCTTTGACAGGAACCGAAAGGGATGCAGATGAACGAAGGGACAGAGCGCTTTCCATCGTGACAAATTACAACATTCCAGAAGGCTATAACCCTGAGTGCTTTTTGTCTAGCGTGATATTACACACCTTTCCTCAAGATGACGAGATCTATCAGGCTGCTGCATCTACACGGGCTGTGAACAATAATCATGAGTGGCTAGGCAATATATACAAGCGTACCTCCTTGACCGAAAGAGAGGTCGTGCAGAGTGTGTTCAACCATTCCTATAAGGATGAAATGCTGCGTGATTTTCTTCAGCCAGTGAAGGAATGGGTAGAGGAAGTCTTTCCCTCACGCACAGAAACAATCTAGAATGGCGCTGTGTCTCGCTAATCAGTTGTATTCAAAAATGTAAGTGCTTTATGGCGCGGGAGGGGCCTAAGTTGAGCGACTTGGCGTGTTTCGCGATGTGGTCTCAATATCCGTTTGTTTTATAGACATCCCGCGCTAGAGGAACACTTTGCAGCCGCATGTCTACGCTATTCGCATCGGAATGACGTTCGAGTACCACGGTGTGGGGCACGGGCATTTTCTGTGTCCCTAAACCGTCAGCCCGGAGCTCTTTTTTGTGCTGTATCGGGCTCATGTACCGTCCAGACTCTTGTGCAAGTTGATTCAACCGTCATCATGATTGCTCGTCCGGCGGCGACGCGTCCAGGTGCCGTTTCGTTCCTCGCTCGCTGTCAGCGACGTACTTGAGGCGTGCGGTTACTGGCGGGAGGGGGCTCCTCCCGCTGGAGAAGGTATCGACCGCCTGCGCGGGCCTCCTGATCCCACGGTTCAGGTGCTTGATGGCATTGTTGGCGCGGATGCGCCCCCAGTGCCGCATGGGAGCCTCGTGCAGGTTAGCGTTTTGGCAGCGCCCTCGCGCACGCGCTGGGTGCCGACCGCCCCCCCATGCCTTCAAGCTTCCCAGCGATGCCCCCGGTTATGGCGGCCTCCCTGCCGTCCGTGAGCGTTCTCGCGCCGGTAAGCCCGCGGGTCTCCAGCCACGAGGGGAAGCCCCTCCAGCATTCGGCCGGCTCAGTGAACCCCTCGGCAGTGGACACGTTCGAGTCCCAGAGAGTCTCGGATACGTCATCGATGCGCCCGGTGGACACACCGACAACGTACATCTCGGTCAGCGACTTGTTCGTGCTGCAGAGATCGGCGGCGTCGTGCTTGGAGCGGCTTTCCGTGATAGGATACTGAATTCTTGAGTAGAAAGTCGGTTTAACCGCGCTTCTATTTCTTCTTTACGATTATGGCAAGAGATACTTTATGATTGCGACAGAAGCCCCTGAGCTTGGACGGAGGGGCGCTGGAATGGATTGCTACATAAAAAGGGCTATCGAGCCCCAGTTGCCCAACTTGGCGAAATGGTCTCTGTTGCCTCTGTCTCCGGTTCGCGACAAAGCGGCAATCCACTTTGGTAAAGCATGTTTTCCCCGATTATGACTATATCAATCTGGAAGACCCTCAGGTTCGGGCGCTGGCGACGGAAGACCCCGTTAATTTTATTCGAAATCGCCCGGCTCGCCTCATAATAGACGAAGCCCAATACGCCCCCGAGCTGTTTTTCGATGATCCAGGTTGCACGCGATGAAGGGGCGCCCCGGGTCAGTATGTGCTAACGGGGTCTCGGAACTTCTTCATGATGGAAAACGCCAGCCAGCCGTTTGTGGGTTGCGTGGGGGGAGGGTGCTGAAGTTGACGCCATTTGCATTCTCGAAATTGCGCATGCGGACCAGGCCGCGCTCGGCGGTCCAGCCCAGCTCGTCGCGGGTCTTGCTCGCGTCGGCGTAGAACTCGGCGATGTTGCCCAGTCGGAGGGAGGACGGCTTAGACGATGGGCTAGAGCGGGAGCTATATTCTAGGTGATTGCGCTAATATTTGAGACACTGCCGGATGAGACGTTGATCTGAACAGCGTTCGGCAAATTTGACTGCGACGGGAGGGCCTGGTTATGGAGAGTGTGGGCTGCGCGATCGATGCGAGCATTTTTCCTCGGGATGGTTTTGTGAGATCTGAGACTGCGAGACTTATGAGGGTGGGGGACTACTTTCCAAGTCGAGAGAGCCTGCATAGGGATATAGGTAACGATATCCTCTACCAACTTTGCGAAAGCCACCCCCTTCCGGCGGCCTGCATATGCAATGACGGTGTGAGTGCTGAGGAGCTCAGGGAGCAAGAGGGCATTCTTGCGGGCAAAATGTGGGTTATTGGCAGGTCGTACGCAGCTTCTCCCGAACGATATGCCTATGTGAAGTCGGGGAAGAGTAGAAAGCCGCCAGAGAGAAGCGCCGAAGGCTACGAGAGCTTTTTCAACGATGTCTCTGCCATACTGTTCGAAGGCGAGCCCTACTTCCGTGGATGTGGGGCTAAGGAAGAAGGCGGAGGATTCTGGGAGAAAGCTGAGGTTCACGCGAGCGAGGCAAAAGGCTGGTTTCGCGAAGCCCTTGACGTGGTTCATGAGTTGGCGAGCAAGACTTATGGCCTTCGTGGAGGTTCAAACGATGTCGATATCTTGAAGAAGGTTGCAGATGCGGTCACTACGTTCGGCTCTGCTATTCAGGAAGCGCGGGCAGCCCGAGATTGGACCATAATTGCTTGCAACAACGAGAGCGAGAACAAGAGCGACGGCGAAGAAGAAAGTGGTGAAATCAGGGTTGAGGATCAATATTTCCCGCTTTCGTTTAGCAGCAAGTTTCTCCATTTTCACCTCCCGCGTCTCGTTTTCATATATGACAGCATTTCTGGTGACATTCTCGCTCCCAACCATCGTTGCTGCTATTTTGGCGGATTCGGTCGACGCGCTTCGGGCGAAGTCGGCCAATTTAAGATTGATTGCAATCATGCTATGGGCCGAAAAGTTGGTGATGACCCGAGCAGAAAGTATTTTCTTCATGCCGCAAAGGAGCTTGCCTTAGCCACTGCGATCAGCGGGTTTTTTCAAGACCAAGAGGGCAACGAGGACGTTCGAGAGGCGATTGAGAAGGGGCGTATCGACGTCGATTCAGGCATACCCTGCTATATCAATATAACGAGAATGATAGATGCTCTTGTAACGAATTCAAAAAAGGAGACAGATAAAAATAAAATACCGCCCACCCCCGTCGATGCTTTTACCGGCAGGGTGACTTGGGAGGCCAAAGCGGACGATATTCTTCCAATCAAGGAAGCGGAATCGCAGTAAACCAGATAAGGGCGCAGCGCGGCTGGGCATTCCGGATAGTGTTCGATCCGCGATCTCTCTATGCATCGATCTTGACCATTTGGTCGGGCTTTTTGAAGAACTCTCACGCTTCCCTTCGTTTGAGCAAGGGCATGTATACTTGCGGAGCCGCCAGGAGTAGAATTCTTTCCGGTTCTGGATGTTATAAGCGAAAGGGTGCAGGGCTATAGTTTTATGGTCGAGAATCAATTGGACGCAGCGGCGAGAAACCGTAAGCCTTGGCTGACGCCGGTGCAGCAGGTAGAGCATCTGAAACAGAAGGGCGTGAGGTTCGAGAAAATTTCCGAGGAAGACGCCTGTACATACCTTGAGAGAAACAACAATTTCTTCCGTATTCGCTCATATAGGACAAATTTCGAGAAGGTGGCCGAGGGCGCTCGTGTGGGTCAGTATGTCAATTTAGATTTCAAGATGCTCATCGACCTCTCGATCATCGATATGCTCCTGCGAAACGAGCTTTTGCCCATGACACTCGATATCGAGCATTTCGCGAAAGTAAATCTTCTCAGGGAAATAGAGCGGCATGGCGAGGACGGCTACGCTATTGTCGAGGACTTCCTAGCCGAGGCGGATTGGATAAACTCAGAGGGAAGAACCTGCAATCGCACTAAGGACGAAATCGCGAGAGGGCAATCGAGCGCTTACACCTCGGGGCTTTTGGAAAAGCATCCCGAGCACGATTATCCCGCTTGGGTCTTTATGGAGCTGGTGTCGTTCGGTACGTTTCTGAGGTTCATGAAATTCTGCGCGGACAGATTCGGCGACAAGCGCTTGAGGGATGACTACTACGTGCTGCAGAACGTCAAAGCGTTGCGAAATGCGTGTGCTCACAACAACTGCGTCTTGAACAACATGATCGGTTGTCCGGCGCGGCACAATGCTCAGCCAGCCGTTACGCAGGGCCTTGAGTCCATCGGCATCTCCCTAAGCCAGCGGCGCTCTAAGATGAAAAACGAGGTTTTCCAGCAGATAGCGACCGTGCCCTATGCGCATCAGCGCTGGGTATCCGAGGGTGTGCGGAGAAGCCGAGGGGACAGCTTGCGCAAGTTCAGCAACCGGATGCTAA
>Ga0137297_10199_pt1 | contig 47287 bp, 40 predicted proteins | sample RamsorincwithD2O_FD_97191 | JGI IMG/M metagenome (GOLD analysis project Ga0137297, IMG submission 97191) | Mouse cecal microbial communities from Vienna, Austria - Mucin amended with D2O | ecosystem: Host-associated > Mammals > Digestive system > Large intestine > Cecum | place: Austria: Vienna...
GAGGCGGCGGTGCCGGTGGACAGCAGTCATATGGCATTGCTGAAGGAGACGGCGGAAGGTATTTCGGAAGAACAGTTGATTCATTGTGTGTCCGTGTTGACACAAACCGGACAGGCAATTCGCTTTAGTAGCAATCCGCGGATTTTGCTGGAACTGGCGTTTGCAAAAATGGGAATGCCGCAATATGTGGATACGCAGGAAGCATTGGTCAGCAGAGTGGCGCAATTGGAGCAAAAACTGGAACAAGGTGTTCCTGTGGCAGCGCCCGCGGCAGCAGCGCCGGTGGCGGCACAAAAAGCAGAGCCGGCAGTTTCCCCCAAAAAAGTGGTGTATGCAGGACCGATGCATGACAAATGGAAAGAAATCGTGGGCGTGATAAAACAGACGCATAAAGGGCTAGGCGCAGCGATTGGACTTGCCAAGGCGGCAGATGACGGAGAAGATTTGGTGATTCTGCTGGACAAGGAAGATACCTTTGGACTGGGGGCGATGTTTCTCAAGGAGGAATATCAGAAAATTTTGGGCGACGCCGTGGAACAGGTGTGCGGACGGCGGCCGCGCATGATTAAGACGGAACGGGAATTTGTTTTGGAGGAAAGTGACCAGGCGCTGCGCGAAAAAGCGGAGCAAAAGGGCATTGAAATACAATAAAGCGGCGTCAGCTGCAAAGAGATTGAAAGGAGCTTAACAAAATGGGAAAAGGAAAATTTAATGGCTTTCCGGGCGGCGGAAATATGAACAACATGCTGCGCCAAGCGCAGAAAATGCAGGCAAATATGGAAAAAATGCAGGAGGAACTGGAAGCAAAAGAAGTGGAAGCGTCCTCGGGCGGCGGCATGGTGACGGTAAAAGTGACAGGGAAAAAGAAATTGACAGAAGTGGTTATCAAACCGGAAGCGGTAGACCCTGACGATGTGGAAATGCTGCAAGATTTGGTGCTGGTGGCAGTCAATGACGCGCTTGCGAAAGTGGACGAAATGACGGAACAGGAAATGGGCAAAATCACCGGCGGAATCAGTATGCCAGGATTATTTTAAAGAAACCGAAAAGGAGATGTAAAAAACTTGTGTTTCTACATCTCCTTTTTTACAGACCCTTTTCACAGGGGGAGGAGGAAGGAATCATGTATATTGCACCGCTAGACCGTCTGGTGACGGAGTTTGCAAAGCTGCCGGGTATTGGGCGGAAATCCGCGGCGCGGCTTGCGTTTTATGTGCTGAATCAGCCGCAGTCTACGGCGCAGCAGCTTGCAGACGCCATTTTACAGGCGAAAGAACAGATTCACTATTGCAGTATTTGCCAGAACCTGACAGACGAAGACCCGTGCGCGGTTTGCAGCAGCGAGCGGCGTGACCGCTCGGTCATTTGCGCTGTGGAAACACCGCGGGACGTGATTGCTATTGAAAATACCAAAGAATATACAGGACTGTATCACGTACTGCATGGCGCGATTTCGCCGATGGACGATATTGGGCCTGACGATATCAAGCTCAAGGAATTGGTGGCGCGCTGCGCCGACGGCGTGCAGGAAGTGATTGCAGCGACAAACCCAACGGTAGAAGGAGAAGCGACGGCAATGTATATCGCGCGGCTGCTCAAACCATTGGGCATTAAAGTGACCAGAATCGCACACGGCATTCCTGTGGGCGGCGACTTGGAATATGCAGATGAAATTACGCTGGGAAAAGCAATTGAAGGACGACGGGAATTGTAAAAAAATAGGAATGTTTTTTGGGCGGGGGACTTTGCTCTGCGGTAGGTTTATTTTGGCAAGAGTTATCCACATGGGAAAGCACGGAAAATCACTTATACACCGACTTATCCACAGGGTGTGGAAAACCAATTGGCAAAAATACAATGGTAAATGGAGGAAAGTGGTTTACATAACTCGAAATTCGTAACCTTTTTGTAACAGAAAAGCTTAGAATTCATAGTTATCCACGAAGTTATCCACATTATCCACGAAGTTATTGCAGGGCGATGTGGATAATGTGGAAACAAAAAAATTCCGAAAAATACAAATTTTCTCTTGCTATTTGCGCCGTTTTATTATACAATAATAAATAATAACAATGCAATCAAGTACAAAAAGATAAATGGAGGTAAAAATATGATTTCAGCTGGAGATTTCAGAAATGGTGTGACATTTGAACTGGAAGGAAACGTTTTTCAGGTGGTGAACTTTCAGCATGTAAAACCTGGAAAAGGTGCGGCATTTGTCAGAACCAAAATCAAAAATGTCATTACGGGTGCAGTTGTGGAACGTACATTCAGCCCGACGGACAAAATGCCAAAAGCACATATTGACCGCCGTGATATGGAATATCTGTATAATGACGGAGATTTGTATTATTTCATGGACAGCGAAACCTATGAACAGCTGCCGCTGGGAACAGATTTGCTGGAAAATTCTTTGCCCTATCTGAAAGAGAACATGATTGTGAAAGTGTTGTCTTTCAAAGGCAGTGTGTTTGGGGTAGAACCGCCGAACTTTGTGGAACTGGAAGTGGTTGAGACAGAGCCTGGTTTCAAAGGCGACACGGCAACCGGCGCAACAAAACCGGCGAAGCTGGAAACCGGCGCAACTGTAAACGTTCCGCTGTTTGTAGAACAGGGGAATGTCATTCGCGTTGACACCAGAACCGGCGAATACATGGAACGCGTATAATAAGGACTGCCGCCCCCAAAAAAGCGGAGAAAGGAAGGCGTTTCTATGAGTTATTTATCCGAACGCATTGCATATCTCAGAGGTCTTTCGGAGGGAATGGGAATTCCAGGAGAAACCAATGAAGGAAAGATGATTGAAGCAATCATTGATTTTCTGGACGACATGGTGGAAGAAGTTCAAATGAGTCAGGATATGCAGAAAGAGTTCATGGAACAGATGGCGGAAGCCTTGGAATTGGAAGACGACGAACTGGACGATATTGAATATTTTGATGTGACCTGTAACCAGTGCGGCGAGGTGTTCGCGGTTGATGAAGATATGCTGCAAAAGGAAACCATTCAATGTCCGAATTGCGGCGAAGAAATTGATATTCAAATTGAAGAAGATTTTGAATGCGGCGGCGAATGCAGCGGCTGCCATGACTGCGACTAGAGGGCTGCGAAAAAGGAAACTGCATGAGGAGCAGGCGCGAAACATTAGAAAATATAGGTTAGATAGTAAAAACGGCAAAGACAGGGATTCTGTCTTTGCCGTTTTGTCTGTTATACAAAAATATAAGATTCGACTTTTGTTTGCCCCAGAGAAACGAACTTCGTGCGGTTTCCGGAGCAAACTTATATTCCGCTGACACGCTCTTATGCGAAAGCATATTTATAGATTCCTGTGCGGAAAGCGGCGTTTGCAGATGGTTTGAAACAGTTTTATCAAAAGAAAACCGCCAAGCAAAATCGTGGCAAGCCACCAAATACAGATAAGCGCATCATACCACCAAACAAAACCATAGGTGTTTAACAAGTCCGCATAGGCATGTTCCCTATACCAGAAGTATTGCTGTTTATATTGCGCGATAAAACGGTCACTGCCGTAAAAGATATTTCGCAGGGTGGGATAAAACTTAGCAATTATGACAGGGCTTTCTTCTGTTTGGAAATCAGCCCGCGCCGTGAGCCATTTCAGGGCGGATAAAATACAATATCCCGCTGCGATAAATTTTTTACTGCGCATCATGACGATACCTCCTTTTCTGCCTATATAATGATGATATCCTAGCCGGAATAGGTTGTCAAAAGTGCGCCGGTCAGGGGATTGATAGTCGCCGTATATTTTTGGTTTGCCGCGTCGGTAAAAATGATTTTCAGTTCCTCTTGATTCAAAATGCTGCTATACGCTATGACAGAGGTTTCGTGAAACGTATATTCGGTTAAAAGAGCAGCTTTTGCGAGGCGAACCGCCTCAGCACTGTCGATTGCCCATTGGTCTATCGGAAGGGTTCCGGTTAAGTTATATCCGCCCCTTGCAGCCGAACGATTTCCTGCATAGACCAGCCGCATATCCGCCGGATTCCATTTGATGGTATGCAGTTTGGGGTTGCGGGAGGTTTCTTTGAACGTGTAGGTAATTACCCCATCTTCTGTTGCGTTCTGTGACAGCGTTACTTCATATAAAGTACAAGGCGTGTCGATATTGTCTTTGACATACTGAACTGCGCTGCTATAGACGGTTTTTATGGAATTTTGCGAAGCCGGCAGGGGAAGAGCGGGATAGTTCTTGCTGCAGCCTGCTATGGAAAAGAGTATACAGAATAGACATATGCTATAACATAATTTGCAGAGCGTCTTCACCGTGCATTCCTCCTAGATAGCATTTTGAATCATGGGGCAGTTGCCGTAGGGTTCCGCGCGGAACCTAAAACCGAAATTGATATTGTTTCAAATCAACACAATATTCTGCGTTCACTGTAACGCCTTCCGCCTCCAATAATTCTTTTTGACGGTCAATGCCGCCAAAGGCGAAGCCGCCGCTTAAATGTCCTTTATGATTCACTACGCGGTGACAGGGAATCACGCCGGGAGCCGGATTCACGTGCAGGGCATTGCCAACGGCGCGGGAGGCGCGCGGTCGCCCGCAGGCTGCCGCAATTTGTCCGTAGGTCATCACGAATCCTTTTGGGATACCGGCTACTGTTTCATAGATTTGCTCGTAAAATGTCATAAATAGATTCCTCCTGAGAATAAAATTCTCCTTTACAAACCGTCATTATTATAGTATAATTTTACTAGAAAATAACATAACTGTCAATGTGAAGGGAGAAGAAAAACAATGTTGTTTCAAAATGAAGACTGTGCGGCAGTAGCGCCGCAGGAGGGCGTCACCCGTAAAGTGCTGGCGACAGGAAAAGATATGATGATGACGGAGGTGTGCGTGAAAGCGCATGTAACAACGCCGCCGCACAAACATGTGCATGAGCAGGTCAGTTATATAGCGAAAGGGTCGTTTGACGTGATTTGCGGCGAAGAAACATTTGTGGCAAATCAGGGCGACAGCATTTGGTTTCCGTCGAATGTGGAGCACGGCGTGACAGCGCGGGATGAAGATTCCATTATTATTGATGTGTTTAATCCCATTCGGAAAGATTTTCTATAAACATTCGGCTGGCAGCGAAAAAACGCCCGGTACAAACCTGTTTTTGTGCTGGGTTTTCGTTTTTTCATGTGTCTATGCTCCCATAGGCATATTCGACTTTTGTTTGCCTAAGGAAAAGGACGGAAAAACAAGTCTTCACTTGACGAATCATAGCGAGTTGGCATATAATAAATATAAAAGCGGAACCATAGGAGATAGGTTATGAACATTGGCACATTGCAGCTCGAAAACAACGTGTTTGTCGCCCCCATGGCGGGCGTGACGGATTTGGCATACAGAACCATATTACAGGAAATGGGAGCGGGAATGCTCTACACGGAAATGGTCAGCGCAAAAGCTTTATATTTCGGCGACAGAAAAACAAAACAGCTGATGCAGGGCGGTACAGAAAAAGCATGGGGCATACAGATTTTCGGCAGCGACCCGGCGGTGATGGCGTATGGCGCGCAGATGGCGGAACAGACGGGCTGTCGTTTGATTGATATTAACATGGGGTGCCCTGTGCCCAAAGTGGCAGGTAACGGCGACGGGAGCGCATTGATGAAACAGCCGCGGCTGGCAGGGCAAGTGATGGAAGCGGTGAAACGGGCGGTAAGCGTTCCGGTGACGGCAAAAATCCGCAGCGGCTGGAATGCGCAGCAGGTGAATGCAGTGGAAGTGGCGGCTGTTTTGCAGGAAAGCGGCGCGGATGCAGTGACGGTGCATGGGCGGACGAGAGAACAAATGTATCGCGGCAAAGCGGACTGGAACGTGATTGCGGCGGTGAAAGATGCGCTGCGCATTCCGGTCATTGGCAACGGTGATATCATGGAAGCGGACGACGCGGCGGCAATGCTTGAAAGAACGGGCTGCGACGGCGTGATGTTGGCGCGCGGCGTGATGGGAAACCCATGGCTGGTGCGGCAATGCTTGCAGAAATTAAACGGACAGACGCCGGAGACGGTGTCGGCGGACGCGCGGGTGGCAATGGCGTTGCGCCATGTCAAACTGCTGGCGGACACCAAAGGAGAAAAAATTGGTATTTTGGAGTCGCGCAGTCATCTCAGTTGGTATCTGAAAGGACTGCATGGGGCTGCACAGGCGCGTGAGCGGTTGAACCGTGCCGGTTCGGTGCAGGAGATAGAGAACATTTTGCAAACGGTTTTGCAGGAACAAACAGCGTGAGGAGAAGAAAATGAAACAGTGTCGTTTTGCATGGATATATCGGATTGCCGCAATGCTATGCTGCATTGTTCTGTTCTGCGGCTGCGCAAAAAAATTGCCGGATCAGACCTTTTATGCACTGGATACGGTGATTGAGTTGCGGCAGATGGAGGGCGCGGCGCCGGAGACAGTCCGGCAGGCGGAGCAGCGAATCATAGAACTGGAAAACCTGTTGAGCTGCCACAAAGAAGGCAGCGATGTTTGGCGCATCAATGAACAGCCCTATGGGCAGCCGGTACAGGTTGCGCCGGAAACATATGCCCTGTTGCAGCGCGCCAAAGAAATTTCTTTGAAAACGGAGGGGCGTTTTGACGTGACCATCAGGCCGCTGTCGGACTTGTGGAACGTGAAACAGGCGGAGAAACCGCCGGCGGAAGCGGAGATTTTACGGGTAATGGACAGCGTGGGATTTCCCAATTTGACATTGACCGAAGACACGGCGGTGACACGGCTTTCGCCCGATACACAGGTGGATTTGGGCGGTATGGCAAAAGGCATGATTGCAGATGAAGTGAAAAAATTGCTGCGGGAAGCGGGTGTGCAGCGCGGCATTATTGATTTGGGCGGCAGCATCACGCTGATTGGTGAAAAGGAAAACGGAAAACCGTGGACAGTGGGCATCAAAAATCCGTTTCAAACGGGAGAATCCTATGCAAAATTGGCTGTCGCGGACACTTCCGTTGTGACTTCGGGCGGCTATGAACGCTATTTTACTTATGAAGGGCAAGACTATCACCACATATTTGACCCATATACAGGCTATCCGGCGGAAGCGGGACTGAAATCGGTCACGGTGGTGTCGCAGGACACGGCGCTGGCAGACGCACTGTCCACGGCGGCATATGTGGGCGGCAGAGAACGCGCATTAGCTTGGGCAAAAGCGTATGGCGTGGAGATGGTGTTGGTGGATATGGATAAAAAGGTTTGGATAACCCACGGTCTGCGGGACAAACTAACGATATTGGACACGACATTTCAGATGATGGAGGAATAAAGCAATGTATGATGTAGTGATAATCGGCGGCGGTCCGGCGGGCATGAGCTGCGGGCTTTATGCAGGCAGAGCGGGCATGAAAACCATGATTATTGAAAAAATGTTTTCCGGCGGACAGATGAGCACCACAAATGAAGTAGAGAATTATCCGGGCGTGGAAAATGTGATTTCCGGCGCGGAACTGGCATATAAGTTTGAGAATCAGGCGCGAAAATTCGGTGTGGAATTTTTAAATGCAGATGTAACGGGCGTCCAGTTAGAGGGAGCGGTGAAAAAGATTGTCACCAGTCAGGAAACACTGGAAACAAAAACCGTTGTATTTGCTATGGGAACGGTTGCGCGCAAGCTGGGCCTGGAGGACGAAGCGCGGCTGACCGGCAAAGGCGTATCCTACTGCGCGACATGCGACGGCGCGTTTTTCCGCGGCAAAGACGTTGCGGTTATTGGCGGCGGTGATACGGCGCTGGAGGATGCACTCTTTTTGAGCCGGATTTGCAGCAAAGTATATCTGGTGCACAGAAGAAACGAATTTCGCGGCGCGAAGGTGCTGCAAGACCAGGTATTGCAAACGGAAAATATTGAAATTTGCTATCAGATGGTGGCGGAAAAAATTCTGGGAGAAAACAGTGTGGAAGGCGTGGTCTTGCGGCAAGTGGAGAACATGGCGCAGCGGCAGCTTACCGTGCAGGGGATTTTTGTAGCAGTGGGCAGCGACCCGTCCAGCCAGCTGGTACAGGAAGTATTGGAATTGTCAAAGGGAGGATATATTCTCACAGATGACACCATGCAGACCAGCATACCGGGCGTATATGCAGCAGGGGATATTCGGGAAAAGCAATTGCGGCAAATTATTACGGCAGCCAGCGACGGCGCGATTGCCGGATTCAATGCGGCGCTGTATGCAGCTAAATTTGTACCTTATGCCTAGGCGTAGAAGAAAACGGGAGAAAGAGGGACTACCTATGATTTTGCTGAAAAACGGACGTATTTATACCATGGCGGGAAAAACGTATGAGAATGGTTATGTGACAATAGACGGTGGGAAAATAGCGGCAGTGGGTGCAATGGAAACGCTGCGGGAGACGGAAAGTTCTTTTACGGAAGTACACGATTGCACAGACTGTATTGTGATGCCGGGCATGGTAGACGGACATAACCACATTGGCATGTGGGAGGACGGTTTGGGATTTGAAGGGGACGACGGCAATGAAGATACAGATCCCATTATGCCGCATTTGCGCGCGTTGGATGCAGTGAATCCACTGGACAGAGCCTTTTCCGAGGGACTGCGTGCAGGTGTAACGACTTCTGTGACAGGACCGGGCAGCGCGAATGTGCTGGGCGGACAGTTTGTGGCGCTAAAAATGGCGGGCAAATGCGTAGACGATATGGTGGTGCGTGCGCCGGTGGCGGTAAAAGCGGCGTTTGGGGAAAATCCAAAATCAACCTATCACGATAAAAACCAGACGCCCACCACCAGAATGGCAACGGCGGCGCTGCTGCGGGAAGCGCTGATAAAAGCAAAAGAATATAGCCGGACGCTAGCGGAATATCAGGAAAATCCAGAGGAAGCGGACAAACCGGAATATGACATCAAAAGCGAAAGTTTGCTGCCGGTATTGGATAAAAAAATTCCATTGAAAGTACATGCGCACCGCAGTGACGATATGTTTACGGCGCTTCGGATTGCCAAGGAATTTGATATTAAAATCACGCTGGAACATGCAACGGAAGCGCATTTGATGACGGAATATCTGGACGGCACGGTTCCGATTTTGGTCGGACCGCTGCTTTGCGACAGAAGCAAACCGGAACTGCGCAACCTCACGCCCGGTATTGCCGGTATATTGGAGGACGCAGGGCTTGCGCCTGCCATTATCACAGACCACCCTGAAATTCCGGTGCAATACCTGCCGGTCAGCGCAGCAATTGCTGTGCGGGAGGGAATGCCATATATGGCGGCGCTGGAGGCGGTGACAATCCGTCCGGCGCAGTATACCGGAATTGCGGATAGAGTAGGGTCGCTGGAAGCGGGAAAAGATGCGGATATCGTTGTGTTTGACGGCGACCCGCTGGCATATACCAGCAAGCCTGTCATGGTTTGGCTGAATGGGAAACAGGTCTTAGTATAGACACAAGAGAGACGAAATGCAGAGCGTAAAAGGATTTGACATATAAAAAAGACAGCAATGGAAGAAGACAGCAAGGAGCAGCGTTACATATGAGATATCTGGTGCCTATATTTGGGTCACGCGTACAATTTGAATTAGATGAAAAAACAAGGCAGCTGATTGTTCATCGGGAGTTTTCCAGTATTGCATTTGATGTTGAGATTGGATTAGAACTGCGCGGCGGACGCAAATATCGGCTGCTGAGTAGCAGTGCGCCGCAGGAGGTAGTCCCCTGTTTTACGTTAGAACAGGGAGCAGGCTGTTTGACAATGGCAGGTTATGACCCTGCATCAGGATTGCGGCTTACCTGTATGGTGAGTAATACGTTTGAAGCAGGAAATGAAAAGGCGTCCTGTGTGCCGGCTGTTTTGTTTGAATGCAGGGCGGAACGGGTGAGAAAAGAGCCGGACAACGTGGCGGGCAATATTTTTTTCAGAATCAATCCCTGTAAAGGAAAAGTGGATGTGGAAAGCGCGATGCGGTTAATGGTGGGATACTATGTCAGCGGCGCGTCCTATAATCCAAACTACGGTCTGGATGAACAGAACCGGTATGAAATGATACGCGTGCGAGACCACATTTTGCCAACGCGCGGAAAAGTGAAAGGTAAAGCGATTAAGCAGCCGTTCTTTTTTCAGTATGGCAAAGAGGTGGATACCATGCGTTTTGTGTGGTGTATGCATGATCCGGTGGAACGCTATTGTATTCGCCGCTGTGCTAGTCAATATTTTTATAATCGCTTTTTTAAGAGCATCTATCAGGTAGAGGAATATATGGTAAAAGAGGAGTGGAACCTACGGAAAAAACGCGATGCAATGTTGCTGCATGGGCGTATATCTTCCGGTGGGAAACGGCTGAATGAAATTATGGCATATGCGTTTAACACTTTGGTAGGCAGTGTGGGATATTATTTAGAAAATGAAAAAGATAAAAGAGTGTTGCAGTTCGCGCATCCGGACGGTTCCTATAATCATTTCCATACACAATTTTATATGTTGCCGTTTTATAAGGCGTGCCAGCCGCAGTTGCTGCGGGAGATTGTATTAGAATGGCGGCAATTCCGTATGGTAAAAAAGGTCGGGGATAGGGAAATTTTTGTGTTTCCGGACGGGATAGGATCCGGATATAAAATTGATCCGCAGCCGCCGGAAAAAATAAACGCAGCAAACAGTATCTATTTTATCTTATATTTTTATGCCATTTATAAAATGGAAGCGGATGAAAATATTTTGTGGGTGAACCGCAATTTTTTAGATAAAGTATTTTCGTTTATTTTTTTGGAGTTTAAAGACCTGCAATATATGGATTTGTTTTCTACCATCGGAAAATTTGAAATAACAGAATATTTACCGTTTTCTGTTTTGACGAAATTGAAAATGGTGCTGCGCATTATCAAAGAACTGGTTTATTTATTGGAAATGCAAAAAAAAGATGCAGCGTATCTGCCGCGTTTGAATGAACTGGAGAAACTGGTGCAGAAAAAAATGCATTTGGCGTTTTATAAGATTCCGGAGGAACTTCCATATTATGATATTTCTGATATGGTGTACTACCAGATAACATTCCGGAATGAAAATGTATGGGGAATAGAAAAAGCGGCAGACTATATCCGTATGGGCTGGACAAAACAATTTTGTCCGCACGGAAAAGGAACCTGTCAGCCGGATGAAGTGCAGGTGATGCACTATTGTCCATATAGCAAGAAGAATCGGGATATTTGTATAGAACACTTTATTTTGCGTGATTTGCTTTTGAGCCAGGGAGAAACGAACTGCTTTGGGAAACTCATTGACTATGAAGCGTGGGTCGGCGCTGAAAAACGGCAAACAGAAAGCGCATATCCATTACCGGAACTTACCGCGTCAGTGGGATATCTGTCGTTCAGGCAATCGGATAAATAAAAAGGCGAAGCGGGATAAGTTTTGTGCAAATTTTCTCTTGATATTTGCCTGCGAAGATAGTATACTAAATAGGTGTGATAAATGAATGGGGATGAAATAATGGAACAGGCAAAAGTAAAATGTGATTGTAAATTTAAAGAAATCACGCTGAAAGATAAAAAAATATTAGATCGGTATTATACGCAGTGCGGATATATTAATTCGGATTGTAATTTTACCAATATGTATATGTGGCAGCAGGAGTTTCATATCCGCTATGCGGTTATTGAAGATTGTTTGATATTAATTGCGCAGGAAGAAAACGGCGAGTGGTACCATACCATGCCCGTCGGCGGCGGAGACGTGAAACATGCGGTTTTAACCATGCGGGAATGTTTAGATGGAGATTTTGCCATAAAGCCGCTCACAGAAGAAATGTGCCAGCGGCTGGAAGAAGCGCTGCCGGGACAATATGTCTTTGAACACATGCGCGATATGGATGATTATGTATATACGCGGGAAAAACTGATGCATCTTTCTGGGAAAAAAATGCATGGCAAACGTAATCATGTCAATAGTTTTAAAAATACTTACGATTATGTATATCTACCCATTACAGAAGAAAATGTGGCGGAAGCGGCAACGTTTGTCTGCCGGCAGATTGACCAGCGCAGCATGAATGCGGAGGGTGAAAAACGGGCGGCAAAACGGTTGTTTGACCACTATTTTGAACTTGGCGTCAAAGGCGCTGTGCTGACGGTGGAAAATAAAATCGTTGCTGCCACTGTGGGAGAGAATCAAAATGGTACAGTGTTGGTTCACATTGAAAAGGCGGATACAGACTATAAAGGTGCCTATGCTGCAATCAATCAATTGTTTATTGAACGGGAGTGGGAAGGATATACGTATGTAAACAGGGAGGAGGATATGGGCATTGAAGGCATTAGAAAGGCAAAAATGTCCTACCACCCTGATTTGATGGTGGAAAAATATGTTGCGCATTTACAATAGAAATGCTTGACATTGTGGCATACTTCCGATATACTAAAGAAGTTGAGTAAGCCAGACAATCGCGGGTCGTCCGGCTGAAGGCTGGGCGGCATGAGGAAAGTCCGAGCTCCGCGAACCAAGGGTGCTGGGTAACTCCCAGTGGAGGCGACTCTAAGGAAAGTGCAACAGAGAGATACCGCCGGCATTTTAGCAGCTGGCAAGGGTGGAAAGGCGAGGTAAGAGCTCACCAGCGTTTAGGCGACTATTCGGCTATGTAAACCCCACCTGGAGCAACACCAAAAGCAGAAACCTTAAAATGGTTCTAAATGGTTTCTAATAGGTAGGTGGCTTGAACCGTATAGTAATATGCGGTCTAGATAGATGATTGTCCAATACAGAACTCGGCTTATAGACTTGCTCAACACCAGAAAATATGCGGCTTCCAGGAAGCCGCTTTTTCTATTTGTACGCTATTGCCATTTTTTATGAGTAAGGATTTGTATTTTAGAAAAGAATGATAGGCAGAGTATTCAAAATAAAAAATGGTGCAATAATAGAGAGGGGAGACAAACAAAAGTTGAATCGCTTATGCCTAAACGATACCGGTCGGTTTTGTAATTGGCGGAAAGAAGCGATGGCGGTGAAAGAAAACGGTTGCAGGAAAAGGAATATAATTTTTAAAAAAAGATATTGACAAATGGAAATCCATGTGCTATAATAATGAAGTCGGTTAAAGGTAGTCCTTTTCCGGGCGATTTGCTGATGTAGCTCAATTGGCAGAGCAGCTGATTTGTAATCAGCAGGTTGCGGGTTCAAGTCCCATCATCAGCTCCAGAAAACAGCGGCGGGCGCATTTTTGCGCCCTGCATGTTTCATAAAATTGCATATGGAGGGGTTCCCGAGTGGCCAAAGGGGGCAGACTGTAAATCTGTTGTCTTCGACTTCGATGGTTCGAATCCATCTCCCTCCACCAAAAAAAGACGTCCACTGCTTTGCGGTGGACGTCTTTTTTTGGTGAAAATAGATATAGGATTCAAACAGGCGGAAAAAAACAATATGCCGGTGGCATATTGTCCCGCCGCGGCTCGCGAATCCATCTCCCGTGTCGGAACGGACTTTGCTTCGTTCCGATTTTTTTGCAGAAAAATCGGTTATACGCTTCGTCATTCCTCCTTTTTCGCGAAAAGGCACGATCGGCTCGCCTGTTCGTTTGCAAGCGCGCTCATGATGGCGCGCTGTCGCTACCACCTTTTTGCGATATAGCGCCTACGGCGCAAAGAACCCTATGGTGCGGATTTTTTCTTTTGTATTTTTCATTTTTCAATATTCACCATTTATTAAAGCAGCAAAATTTTTAAATGAATATTGAAGCCGCTGCGCTGATGAATAATGAATCATTGAAAGTTGAAATTCCATAAATATTACTTAAAAATCGTCAGTTTTTTATTTTGAGAAAATTTGTTGTGAATGGATAACTTGTGGTAGTCATGCATGTATGCTATACTGATATTGTTAAAAATGCAGATTGACAAAACAAGCAGAGAGGGCTGATCATATGAAAAGAATTGTATGTAATTTGTGTTTATTTCTTGCATTATGTATTTTATCCGGCTGTGCTAATTTGGAGAAAAGAGATATAAATTTAATAAAAGTAACAGCGCAAACGCCGGAAGAAGCGGTATTTGCGATAAGCGATATATTATTTGAAGATAATGTATTTGATGATATGAGAATAACTGATGTGGAATTGCTGAATTATACGCAGTTAAATAAATATGAAAATTTGACGGAGACAGGAACTGTATATTCATATGAGTTAGTCTATCAATTTAAGACAGACGACGAAAGAATTTTTATAGATAATAAAGTTACAGGTGAATTGGTTGAAACAGGAGTTTGGATTGAAGAAGCAGTTGCTGACAGATGTATTGTTTTATATGAAAATAACGGTACATATTATAGGATTTTATCGAGGGACACGACAGAATTGACAGACGGCTATCATACGACTTATTTTAGATATGAAAATGATGAGTATGGGGGAAGTAACTCGTGTGCGAAAGATTGGCTGGAGTGTAATATTATCAAAGAAATATTTGAAAATGCATATGGTATTCCGGATTTGAAGCTGCGCACAGATGCGACAAGTAATAGTGTTCTTAGAAAATTAATAAGAGATATTGAACTAGAGACTAGACCAGATTATTCCATAGATGTGTCGAAAAGCAAAATGTATCATATGACATATCATGAAGACTTAGAGTGTATATCTTTTAAAGCAGATCTGTATACTTCAGATGGTGAAGAAGTTGTTAAAAATGCAGATTTTTCCTTGTGTTTAGACGGCGGATTTTCTATATATGAAGTGGGTGAGAATAATAAAGATGTTCCTAAGTCTTTGCATTAGTATCTTGGTAGTAGGCGTTTGAGAGACTGACAGTAAAATCGTCAAGCCGAGCATCCAAAATGGTCTTGCATTGGTATACCGCTATACGCTGGACCCTGAATTTTTGGAAATGGGAAAACGGGTGACAAACTATTGTTTGAACCGGCTTCCGTCCGACCATGTCTATACATGGGATTTTATCTTTACCGGAGATGATGACGCGTGAGATTCCTACGCTGCGCCTGTGATTGCCTGTGGTCTGCCGGAACTTGTGGAGCACCTGCCGGAGGGCGATGAACAAAACTGTTATATCAAAATGCTACGGGAGATATGATGCTGTGTTTGGGACGACTATTATTACATGGGAGGTTTACTGCGTCTCACAAAAAATGGAATCCATATTGGTAAAACAATAGATGATCGGCATATAAAATGATGTTTCATAAAAATGACCCGCAGGGGAATGCAACAATCCTTGCGAGTCGTTTTTTTTGTCAAAAACGGAATCAGCGGAAAATGGTGTTATGAAAACAAAATATGAAATAAAACCGGCAACGAATACAAAACAAAGTTGCCGGTTTTATAGCGATTATGGCGCCTGCTGCTTCAAAAATCTTTTCTGACAAGTGTTACAAAGGGATTTATTGCCGACATAAGCATAGGGAAGTTCGGTCACGCCATCGTGTCCTTTGATATAGGAACAATCTGCAAACAAATGATAGACGCGTCCTGTCTTGGCAACATATACGAGGGTGGCGTCATCTAGTTGAATAGATTGAACAACGGGAGCCGGAGAAGGAGAAACAGTGCCAGGTGAAGTTGATGATGACCCGCCGGAGCCGGCAGCAGTGGTATATTGGCTTTCAGGGGATGTTTTGATAGCGGGAGGAAGTGTGTTTTCAGGCGTATCAACACTGTTATGTCCTGCCGACGTTTGATTTGAGGTAGCAGGAACATTTTCTGTAGGTTCCTGGGAATCAGCGCCGAAGGTGAGAATATCGCCAGAGGCAGGGTGCTGCAAAAACTGAAAACCAGAGAGGCAGCAAAGAACAAGTATGAGTGCGCCGATAAATGAAATTTTAACCTTGTGAAATAGGATAAATTCTTTTGTAGAATGCGGTCGCTGTTCTTGTAGCATATAGTGCATAAAAGAATTCGCTTCTTTTTCCAAATAATAATTTCCTTTTCCTAAAATGCAGTCGATGGATTCATGTTCGTTTTTGATATGTCCGATTTCATGCAGCAACAAACGTTGGATTTTGGCTGGGGAAGGTTTGCGTGCCAGATTGATAAAAACGGCGCGGTTCTCTTTGGATTGATAGGTGAAAGATGGAACGCTGCGCGCGTAATCTTCAATATCAGCAACATGAATAATTTGTTCGCCGGTATCATCGGGTGTCGTTTGTGATAAATGCTTACAGTAGGATGAATTCCCACCGTAATAACAAAGTTTCCAGCCGTGACGAGTGAGATAACGTTTGAGCGATTGGTGTGAAATTTGATGGTCCAGTTCAGCAAAAACGGACAGAGCATATTTCTTTTGTAAATACATGATGTTAAAAAAGCCTCCTTAAACGGTATAGCGATACCAGTAGTTCCCCAAGCCCGAGCACCCTTTGCATTGGAAGATTAGGATTGATTGTTTCATATCGTTTGGAATGACCTACAACATAATCTGAACAATTAATCTAAGTTCATGAATAATTCATCCAATTTTTTCTGTTGTTCTTCTGATAAAATACTGGATGCAACTTTACCGCCATAGGCAATTGCCTGCTGTTTCCGTTCCGATTGCAAAAGAATTGCAGCGATTTTGATATCTTTATCCAAATCATCAACATATTGAAAAACCTGTCTGCGGTTTTTTTCATCAAAAGAACGCAGTTTATGCATCATATGCAGTTCCTGATTTGATAAAAGTAAATAGTTTGAAGAGACAGGTTCCATATCAGCGCCATTGAGATATTCCAGTGTGACGCCCAGCCCTTTCGCTAATTTGAAAGCAACATCCAAAGCAACCGTTTTGGAATGACGTGTTAAAATGCTTCGTATGGTGGAATCAGATAGTCCGGAAGCACGCGCTACATCGGGTATACGCATGGATTTTTCTTCCATAACGGCTTGCAATATTTTATAAAATTCCAAATGTGATCCCTCCCTTTTCTTTTTAGTATATCACAATAAATCGCGCAATGCAATAAAAAAGGCAATTAAAATATTGATAAACAGTGCAATGCGTGATAAAATAAAGTCGAAAATTACGCAATATATGAAAAAAATGTAGAATTTTGACGAATTGCGTGGAGAGCGCCGGAAAAGTATGCAAAGCTACAAGTACAACAGCTGAAAACACAGTGTATTAATATACAGTATCTGGTAAGAAGTCTGTTCAGGGGGAAGTTTGAAATAGGGAAGGAGAAACGAGGATTGATGTATGTAGAGATAGAATGTGATGCATGTGGTAAAAAAATGAGGTGGAGTGATATCGTACCAAAATATACAGTGGTATTGTGGGCGCGTAATTGCGGCTGGAGTGTTGGCAGACGGGTGTTGTGCAGAACGTGTAGAGAAAAGGTAGGAAATCGCTATGGGAATTTTTGAAGGGCGCGATGCGCTGGAAGAAAATTATCTGGCATTGTGTATTGCAATTTTATATCCATACGGAATCGGGTGCGAGGAGGCATGGAAAGTATTGTACGGAAAATTAGAAGAACCGATAGTTGCGGCGGGAATATTACAAGATGCGGCTGCTATTTTGAAAAGTAATAAACGAAAGTTGGAGCGTCTACGCGGCGTAATGAACGAGGAATCCTATTGCAAAGCGATATTTATGCAGGAGATTTTGTTGTTCTATGAACAATGTTTAGGCGGCAGAACAGTAGGAGAACTAAAATCGGTTTCATGCGTGAAATGTAATTATTCCGGAAGTTATAAGTGTTGGCGGGAATTTGTGAAATTTATGGGTATCCACACAAAAGGAATAAAAAGATGCAGATTGGGGGAAATAGATACGACCCGCCTATAAGCGTAGTTTTAAAGATGACCATAAAATGAAATAATAAAAACCGGCTGCCTGATAGCAGAATGATTCTGCTTTTGGCAGCCGGTTTGGTTTATGCGCATTAGAATTGCATACAAGAGCAATCGCGCCGGATGGTTCTTATTGTATCAGTCTGCGTGCAGCAGCAACAACAATGGCAGCAGCAGCGGTTTCTACGCCGGCATCTGCAATTTCGGTTGCAGCAGCAACGGGAGCAGCAACAATTACGGTTCATAAAATTACCTCCGCATTTGAAATCAGGAGTACTCCCTACTTCATCCTATGCGCAGTGCTATATTTGCGTGACAAGAAATTAATCATCGCCGCGTAATAAATTGTCAGCATAAGACTGCAATTCTTTTTCTGTATGAATGTTGTCTCCGCGTTTTTGAATGCTGTCTTGTACATAGTCGGGCAGCGACTGAAAATATGCGTTTGCCTGCGGACAGTTATCTATCAAACAAGTGAGGTCTGAATAGTGCTGAGGTCTGTTTTGTGCCATGTCTATCACCTCCTTTTATTGTTAGTATGACAGAAAAAAAGAAAAATACGCGGTGGAACTTCAAAAACATAACAAAATATTGCAAAAATGGATGATGCAGTATGAATGCGAAAATGCATTATCAGAAAATCTGTTTTTGCAGTATTTGCCATGATTTACATATTGCAGCAGACGAAAAACGGTGTTATGTTAAAAACAATATCAGGCGTAAGATTCGATTTTTGTTTGTCTAACTGATTTCCAAAGGAGGCATGTGAGAAAGATGAAAAGAGTAAAATGGGTCATGGGAACGTTGCTTTTGGCGGTCGCTGTCTTTATGGCAGCACTGCCGCTGCCGGCGGCAGCGGAACCGAAAACGAACCTTTGTAACGGAATAGCGTCGCCGACATTAAACGTTGCAACCACCAGCGGGGCAACGGCTGAGGAAAAAGCGGCGCAAAAAGCGCTGCAGGCAGCGGCATTAATTGACGGCGTCTATGCAAACGGAAACAATAATTCCTCTTGGGGTCTGCGGGCAGAATATTGCTATAGTGAGACGAATCCGCCGTCTGCCACGCTGGATTTGGGGGCGGCGAAAAAGGTTGGGAAATGGGTTATTACGGGCGCATCTTCCTATCCCGCAATGGTACCGGCTAATTTTGATATTCAATACAGTGCGGACGGAGAGATATGGCAAACAGCGAAAGAAGTGCGCGGCAACACTGACATGACCTGCACAGTAGAGTTTGCAAATAAGACAGCGCAATACTGGCGGATTGTGATTCATTTTCAGTCTAAAACAAGTGGTGAATGGAGCAAAATCACGGAAATAGAGTTGTATGAAGGCGATGACACGGCAGAGGGGACGGATACCACCACAAACTGGTGCTTGCATCTGCCGCCAACGCTAGATAAAGCGTCAACCAGCGGGGCAACGGCTGAGGAAAAAGAGGCGCAAAAAGCATTGCAGGCAGCGGCAATGGTAAACGGAAAAGTGGAAAACGGATATAACAATACGGCTTGGGGATTGCGGGCGGATTGGCATAAACCGCAAGCGACCGCCGTTTTTGATTTGGGAGATGACAGAACAATCGGGAGATGGGTTGTGACAGGGGCGTCCTCTTATCAATCAAACTTTCCGGTGAATTATGACATTTGCTACAGTACAGATGGCAATCACTATACGACAGTAGCAGAGATTAGAGAAAACGTCAATTATGAAAACACGACATTGTTTTCTAACGTGACAGCACGTTATTGGAAAATGGTTGTTTATTTTAGTACCACAGCAGGTACAGAACTTTACAGGGTTTCTGAAATTGCAATGTATGGTGGGGAGGACGTTGTGGAAGTCATTGAGAAACCAGAGGTGGCAATGGCGAAGCCGGAAAAACTGACGCAGCTTCAGGAGGGAGAAACACTTGCGCTTTCCGCTTTGGCAAGCTGCGAAACAGCGGAAATAGAAAACGTAAGTTTCTATGCAAACGGAACATCTATTGCAGACGCGGCATGGAACAGCGAAGAGAATTGCTGGAAAGCCGTGGTGGAGAATATGGCAGCCGGAGAATATTATATCACTGCTAAGGCGGTCACGGCGAAAGGCGGAGAGGCAGAAAGCGACAGCGTTCGGATTCGTGTTCATGCAAAGAGCTACGCCAACATTGCTTTGCGAAAAGACGTCACAGCAAACCCTGTTAAATCTCCCGACTCAAATCCGGACGCGTTGGCAGACGGCAAATATAATGACGCTACCGGAGATTATAAATGGTTTGCAAACGACAGTCAGGCAAACGGTGCGTGGGCTGAAATTGACTTGGATAGCGGGTTTGACAACATGTTTTTGCTTGGCACCATTAAATTATATTCCGGTTATCCAAACGGCGGCGAACAGATAAGCGATTTCACACTGTATTATCATAACGGCGAAGAATGGATTGAAATTACAAATGTCAGTGGGAACACACAGGAAGTCTATACCTATGTTTTTCAGGCAGAGGTAAAAGCGAGTGCGGTAAAACTTGTTTCAGCGCAAAATGTACGCTTTCGCATACGGGAACTGGAAATAATCGGGAAATTAGATGATACAAAGCTTTCTAAAACAACAACGGTGGCAACGGACGGTGAAGGGCATGAAATTCGAGTTTTAGAAAAAGATACTGTAGTCTGTGCCAAAGCGAATATATCCAGTTCGGATAAAGAAGAAAATGTGGATATATTGTCCCTGCTTGCTGTGAAAGACGGTAATCAAAAGTTATTGACGGCTGCAAGCTGTTCGAAAACAGTGAAAGCCGGTACGTCTGAACCGTTTGAGTTGCAAGCGACAATACCGGAGGGGGAAGGGGTGTATTGTGAAGTGTTATGGTTTGATGCGCATACGCTTGCGCCGCTGTTCCCGAAAAATACTATCAAAAGCAAAGTGCAGAAATACAGCAGCGATGAAATTGTGGTTGGAGTAACAGCGGATACCAGCTTCAATATCTATGTCAAAGGGTCGGATATTTACGGTGCCGATTATGTGCAGTATCCCTTTAAACATATTAAAAATGCCGGTATGAACGCCGATTTATACCGCATTTATAAGGCGTATGCAGTGGAAAGAATAAGCGACACTTCTTTTATACAGACCATTCCTGCGCCGCTGCTCAGTGATGGAGAAGTTGAATTTGCTATATGGGAATTGGAAGATGGTGTACGGGCGGCGGACGCTGTCGGCGGTTTTCATGGAGATGAAAACCTGACGAGTGTTTCTCTGAAACTTGACGGTGCTGAAATTGATTTGAACCAACCTGGATTTTATAAAGGTTCGGTGGTGGAATTTATACAGAATTCCACTTTAAACAGATGTAACAAACCAAAAGAAATCACTGCCTATCATACAAAGACATACACTGTGGACAAAGACGGTGTAAAACTAAATCAAATTGTTGAATGGATTGATTCCGTTGTCCTCGACACATGCCACCCGGGAATGTTTCCGGTCTACCGTACAGATGGTGTGACGCAGGTGACAGAGTTTGTCAAATATCAGTTGGATGGGAAAGATATTATATATGATACAAGAGACAATAAAGAATATTATATGTCGCCGACAGTCGGTATTTACGAAGTAACAATCTATAGTATTTCCAATGGATTCAGCGCCTATATGAAACATATTCCCATAGAAGGACTTGAGAATCAGAAATTTTTCTTCCAGGTACGTCCGGTGGGCGATACGAAAGTTTATGTAACCGCCAATTACGGCGATACGACAAAGCCCGGAGATCGCTATGAATGGACAAATGTTTATAAACTTGACTTGAAATAAGCGGAGGGTGAAGAAAATGAAGAAGGTGAAATTTTTCCAACCATGGGGCGCTGTGTTAGCGGCAATTGTTTTGATAACAGCGTTGTCGATAAGCGCGGCAGCGGAACCGGAAACGAATTTTTGTACTGGAATAGCGCCGCCGACACTAAGTGCAGCGGCAACCAGCGGGCAAACAGATGAAGAAAAAGCGGCACAAAAAGCGCTGCAGGCAGCGGCATTGATTGACGGCGTTTATGCAAACGGAAACAATAATTCGTCTTGGGCGCTGCGCGCGGATTATCACTACAACGAAACAAATCCACCGGCTGCCACGCTGGATTTGGGCGCGGCAAAAAAAGTCGGGAAATGTGTTGTTACCGGAGCTTCCGCCTATGCCGCCATGGTACCTGCCAATTTTGATATTCAGTATAGCACGGACGGAACAGCATGGCAAACCGCAAAAGAAGTACGCGGCAATACCAACATGACGTGTATGGCAGCGTTTTCCAATATAGAAGCGCAATATTGGCGGATTGCCATTCGATTTGAGTCCAAAACAAGCGGCGAATGGAGCAGGATTACGGAAATCGAACTGTATGAAGGTAGTGATGGCGAAGGCGGAGGAAACGAGGGAGGGGAAACCGGCGAGACAGACACTACCACAAACTGGTGCCTGAATTTGCCGCCAACGCTGGATAAAGCGTCGACAAGCGGTGCGAACGACGAAGAAAAAGCGGCGCAGCGTGCGTTGCAGGCAGCTTCATTGGTAAATGGGAAAGTGGAAGGCGGCAACAGTAATACGTCATGGATGATACGCGGAGATTATCATAAGCCGTCGGCAAGCGCGACATTTGATTTAGGGGCAGAGAGAACAATTGGGAAATGGGTCATTACAGGTGCATCCTCTTATAAAGCGCTGTATCCTGTGAATTTTGATATTTTATCCAGCGCGGACGGAATCAGCTATAGGACGGTGACGGAGGTAAGAGATAATGCGGATTATGAAGCAACAATAGAGTTTTCCAATGTTACCGCACGGTATTGGAAATTGATTGTATATTTCACTGCTACTGAGCAATACAGAATCTCCGAAATTGAGATGTATGGCGGGCAGGACGTCTTTGTACCGGTGATACCGCCGGTCGTGACAATGGAGACGCCGGAAAATATGACGCAGATAGAGGCGGGAAATACGCTTTCGCTCTGTGCGCGGGCAAGCTGCGAATCGGCGGATATCAAAAGCGTTACATTCTTGTCCGGCGATACGGTTCTTGCAGAAGCGGCGTATGACAGCGCGGCGGGACTTTGGAAAGCGGACGTTCCGGATGTTGCCTATGGAAATTATACGATTGCGGCGAAAGCGGTTTCGGAGCAGAATGAAGAAACCGTGAGCGAGAGTATACGCGTGCGGGTGCATGGGACAGGTGTTTATAACGTTGCGCTTGGCAATGAGGTGACGCCGAGCGTTGCGAGCAACAAAAACACAAATCCGGGTGCGCTGACTGACGGCAAAAGCGATGACGCCGACGTTCCATTTAGGTGGTATATGAGTGCGACCAACGCCCAAAACGGTGTTTCTGCGGATATCGATTTGGACGGCGGATTTGATAATCTGTATTCCATTGAGTCGATAAAACTATATTCCGGCGACCCCCAAAAGGACTACGAAAGAAAAGTGACGGATTTCACAATTTATACATGGAACGGCGAAAAATGGGAGGAACTCATTAAAGTCACAGAAAATGAGAATATTGAGTGGGAATATACGCTGCCGACTCCGATAAAAACAGGCGGTATCAGGCTTTTTGTGAATCAGAGCAAAGCGTTTGCCGTGAAAGAGATGGAAGTGATGGGCAGACGTGCAGACGGATTGAAAAAAGCGGCGACTGTAGTGACGGACGGCAGTACGGGCAAAGAAATAAAGGCGATAGAAAAAGGGACTGTGATTTGCGCGGAAGCGGAAATTTTGAATGCGGCAACAGAGGGGAGCAAGAAGGCTGATGTGATGTCGCTGCTGGCAGTGAAAAACGGCGACGGCAAAGTTTTGACAGCGGTTTGTGATACTAAAACGGTACCAAGTGGCGCGGCAGAAACATTTGCGCTGCGCGCTTCCTGTCCGGAGGGTGAGGATATGTATGGAGAAGTGTTTTGGCTGGACGCACATACGCTGGAACCATTGTTTCCAAAAAATGTAATACGCAGCAAAGAAAAAATATATAACGAGGACGAAGTTGTGGTTTCCGTCACCACCGCAGGCTTTGATGTGTATCTCAAGGGGACGGATGCGTATGGTACCGATTATGTGAAGATTCCGTTCAAGCATACGGTGAATGAGACGACGAATGCCGATTTATATCGCATTATCAATGCATATGCAGTGGAGAGAACGGGCGATACGACTTTTACACAAACGATTCAGGCGCCGCTGCTCAGTCCTGGAGAACTGGAACTTGCCATGCGGGAGATAGAAGACGGCGTTGTGGCGGAGGATTTTATCGGCGGATATCACGGCGATGAGATATTGTCAAAGGTGACGTTAAAGGTTGACGGAACAGAAGTGGATTTGACAAAAGCTGCTTCCTATAAAGGTACAAAAGTAGAATTTGTGCAGGAGGCCGCTATTAATAAATGCAATAAACCGTCGGAGGTTGTCGCCAATCATACCAAATCATATGTCATTGATAAAACAGGTATCACGTTAGACCAAACGCTTGATTGGGTGGATTCTATTACGCTTACCGCCTTCTATCCCTGCATGTTCCCTGTGTACCGCTATGACGGTAAAACGCAGGTGACGGATTATATTACCTATACGGAGGGCGGAAAGAAAATCGTTTACGATACGAGGGGAAATAAAAGCTATAATATGTCGCCCATACCGGAGGTGTTTGAAGCGACTGTCTACAGCGAAACAAACGGTTATAGCGCCCATGTAAAATATATGCCGAAGGAAGGACTGAGTGACCATATATTCTTCTTCCAAATGCGCGATGCAGGGGACACAAAAATTTATTTTGGCGCGAATATGAACAATGTTCCGCAGGCGGGCGAACATTGGATATGGACAAGTATCTATCAGTTTGATATCAACAAAGATACGATCAAATAAGTGCAGGTTTGCAATATTCAGCATAGCGGCAAGCTATCGAAAACGGTTCATGGCAGAAGCCATGAGCCGTTTTTTGATGTGGAAAATGACAGAATACGATATGAAAAAGAGGGGGGATTTTTGTATAAGTGTTCATAGAGCGGCTATGAAATGAAAAAATAATTGAATCATGGAAAAAATTGTGGTATAATACCTATTAGACGTTTTTATGGAAAAAGAAAATGGTTGTTTCAAAATATCATCATGGAATAAAAAGAATTGGAGAAATGCATATGAATCAGTACCGGTGGGTATATCAACCATATACGCCGCAGTCGCCGCGCGCCGCGGAACTCGCGGAAGAATTTCATATTTCGCCGGTCTATGCTGCTCTGCTGCTCAACCGCGGACTGGAGATAGAAGAAGAATTGCAGGCGTTTGTGCAGCCTACGGCGGAAACACTATCGCCGCCGCAGCTTTTGACCGATATGGACAAAGCGGTTTCCATCATTCGCGAGGCAGTGGCACAGCAGAAAAATATCGTTGTCTATGGCGATTATGACGTGGACGGTATCACCTCCACCGCGCTTTTGGTACAGTATTTGCGCGGAATTGGCGCAAAAGCAGGATTTTATATTCCCAGCAGAATGGAAGAGGGCTATGGTGTCAATGAACAGGCATTGCGGACGCTGGCAGAAAAAAAGGCGCAGCTGATTATCACGGTGGACTGCGGCATCACTGCCATGCAGGAGTGTGACATAGCGCACGAGCTGGGTATGCAAATCATTATCACAGACCATCATGAATGCAGAGAGGAACTTCCGAACGCGGACGCGGTGGTGAATCCCAAACGGTTTGACAATGAATTTCCGTTTGACAAATTAGCGGGCGTTGGTGTGGCATATGAACTGATTGTGGCGCTGGAAAACGGAGACCATCAAAAGGTACTAAACAAGTTTGCAGACATTGTGGCGCTGGGGACGATTGCAGACGTTGTGAGTTTGCAGGGAGAAAACAGAACAATTGTAAAAGCGGGACTGCAAAAATTGCAGCAAACTGAAAATATAGGACTACAGGCATTGCTGGAAGTGGCGGGACTCAAAGGGAAACCGGTCACAACGGCAAATGTCGGGTTTGGTATTGCGCCGCGGCTTAATGCAGCGGGGCGGATTGGCGACGCCAAATGCGGCGTGCGGCTATTGCTGTGTCGGGACGCGGCACAGGCGAAAGAAATGGCAATGGCAATGGAACTCGCGAACCGGCAGCGCCAACAGATGGAACAGGAAATTTTGCAGCAGGTAACTGTGCAGATAGAACAAGACAAGGCATACCAAAAGAAAAAAGTGCTGGTGATTGCGGGAGACGGCTGGCACCAAGGCGTGGTTGGCATTGTGGCGTCGCGCATCAAAGAACGGTATCATAAACCAACGATTATCATAACCTGTACAGAGGGCATGGGAAAAGGCTCTGGACGAAGCATTCCGCATTTCAATCTGTTTGAGGCGCTGCAAAACTGCGGCGCGCTGCTGGAACAATTCGGCGGACATGAACAGGCGGCGGGTATCACAGTGAAGCAGGAAAACATTCCGCTTTTGGAGGAACAACTCAATGCCTATGCAAACGCGCATTTGGCAGCAGCGGATATGCAGCCGGAACTGCGCATTGAATTTGAATGGCAGCCGGAATATTTGACGCAGCAGGCAGTGGAAGAACTGAACCGGCTGGAACCGTGCGGAACAGACAATCCTGCGCCGTGTTTCAGTATATCGGGCGCAAAACTGCGCGCGAAACGTAAACTCAGCGGAGACAAACATTTGAAACTTTTGGTGGAAACGGGCGGCGTGCAGCTGGAAGCCATTGGATTTGGTATGGGCAATGCCGCAGACGGACTGCTGGAAGGAGATATGCTGTCGTTGGCAGGCAGTTTGTCCGTCCATGAATGGGAGGGACAGCGGACGCTGCAATGCACCTTGAAAGACATGAAACTACAGGAGGAAGAACACGCCGGCAGCATTCCGGGACGCAGTGAATGCGGCGCGGTGTATCAATATATCCGCGGGCTGTGCGTAGATGGACAGATGCGGGAAAAGAGCGAAGTGCTGCACAGAAAAGTGTCGCGTGCGGCGGATATGCAGATTGGACGGACAATGCTCCAAAATTGTCTGGACATTCTGGAGGAACTGGAACTCATTTCCTGCCGCCGTGAAAACGGTTTTTTGGTGATGCAGATGAGAGAAACCAAAGATACAAAAGGGGATATTTATAAAACGAAAAAAATGCGGGAACTATTAAAAATTGTTTGAGGGGAAACCAGCTCCGGCGGGCGCGCCGGACGGAAAGAGGGAATGGAATATGATTCAAACGCGCACCAATCCAACAGAAATATTTGACGACCTGATGAGCAAACTGTCGCGTGCCGGCGACCGTGACGTTGTGGTACGCGCCTATGAGTTTGCCAGCGCAGCGCATGAGGGACAAGTGCGCCGTTCGGGCGAAGCATATATTTGTCATCCGTTGGAGGTAGCGTGTATCATTGCGGACATGGCGCTGGACAGCGAGACCATTGCGGCGGGCATTTTGCATGATGTGATTGAGGACACGGGCGCAACGCATGAGGAAGTGAAACACCTGTTTGGCGAAAACATTGCGGACATGGTGGAGGGCGTGACCAAACTCGGAAAAATCAAGTTCACTAATCAGGAAGAAGAACAAATTGAAAATTTGCGCAAAATGTTTATTGCAACGGCAAAAGACGTGCGCGTCATGTTGATTAAACTTTCCGACCGGCTGCACAACATGCGGACAATGGACGCACAGCCGGATTATAAACAGCGCAAGAAATCGCTAGAAACCATTGAAATCTTTGCGCCCATTGCCCAGCGGCTCGGCATGTTCCGTATCAAAGTGGAACTGGAGGATTTGTCGCTGAAATATCTGGACCCCTATGCCTATGCGGAAATTGACCGTGTGGTGAAGGAGAAAGAAAGCCAAAACCACGATTATATCAATACCTTGAAACAGGAAATGGATGCCAAACTGGAGGAAATCCACATCAAAGGCGACGTGAAAGGGCGCGTCAAACATCACTACAGTATTTTCCGAAAAACCTATGCGCAGGGACGGAGTTTTGACGAAATCTACGATATTTTTGCGCTGCGGGTGATTGTGGATTCCGTGGCGGAATGTTATGCTGTTTTGGGTGCGATACACGATATGTATAAACCCATTCCGGGACGCATTAAAGATTACATTGCCATGCCCAAACCCAATATGTATCAATCGCTGCATACAACGGTGGTGGGCAAAAACGGTACGCCATTTGAAATCCAAATCAGGACACATGAAATGCATCATGTGGCGGAATTTGGTATCGCGGCGCACTGGAAATATAAACAGGGTATCAGTAAATCCAGTATCGAATCCAAACTCGCGTGGATTCGGCAAATCATGGAGTTGCAGGATACGCTGACAGATGACGAAGAGTTTATGAAAGCGCTGAAAACAGACATGTTTGCAGACCAAGTGTTTGTGTTCACACCCAAAGGCGACGTAATTGCTTTGGCGGCGGGCGCGTGCCCCATTGATTTTGCCTACAGCATTCACAGCGCGATTGGCGCTAAAATGATGGGGGCGAAGGTGAACGGAAAACTGGTGCCGCTGGACTATGTGCTGCAAAACGGCGATATTGTGGACATTCTGACGAGTAAATCGGTACACGGTCCCAGCCGCGACTGGCTGAAAATTGTGAAAACGTCCGGTGCACGCAGCAAAATCAATCAATGGTTCAAAAAAGAGCGGCGAGAGGAAAACATTCAGCACGGAAAAGATTTGATTGAAAAAGAAGTGAAAAAATCCGGTTATACGCACACGCAATTGTTTGACGACACCACCATTGGACAGGTGCTGAAAAAACATAATTTCGGCAACTTAGACGATTTATACAGCGCAGTGGGCTATGGCGGTATTACGGCGGCTAAAATCATTAACAAGCTGCGCGACGAATTCCGCAAACGTGTGAAGGAAGAAGCGGTGGAAACGCCGGCGGCAGGAGAAGTGCACACGCCCAAATATGCAACCAGCAGCAACGGCGTTATTGTCAAGGGGATTGACAACTGTTTGGTGCGGCTGTCGCGGTGCTGCAATCCTGTGCCGGGTGATGAAATCGTGGGATATATCACGCGCGGGCGCGGCGTATCCGTGCACCGGAAAGACTGCGTTAATGTGCGGCAGAATGTGATTGGCGACGGAGAGAGTGACAGGCTGATTCAGGTGGAATGGGAAAGCCAGAGCACCGGTTCTTATATGGCGGAACTTTATGTCATGGCAGACGACCGCGCGACGCTGCTGGCGGATATCACGGCGGCGATTTCGTTGCTCAAACTCTATACGCACAGTTTAAACGCCCGCATGGACAAAAACCACATGTCGCATATCACCTTGATGGTGGAGGTACAGACGTCGGGACAATTGGACACGTTAATCAGCAAACTGATGAGCGTCAAAGGCGTGATGAAAGTCGTGCGCAACAAACAATAAGGAGGGGCGAACATGCAGGTTCACCGAATGGCGGTTGGGTTGATGGAAACCAATTGCTATATCATTGCAGATGAAAAAACAAACGAAGGCGCCGTCATTGACCCGGGCGCGGACAGCAGCCTGATTTTAGATAAAATAGAGACATTGGGAATGAAACTACAATATATTTTGCTGACCCATACGCATTACGACCACATTGGCGCGGTGGCGCAGTTGAAACGGGTGACAGGTGCGAAACTTGCCGTCAGTGAAGAAGATGCGGCGGGGCTTACAGACGGACGCTGGAATTTGTCGGCGTATGGCGGAAGTTCTGTAGAAGCGGCGGAAGCGGATATTTTATTGAAAGATGGCGATGAACTACGGCTAAGCGGACAAACCATCAAAGTGCTGTCCACGCCGGGACATACCAAAGGCGGCGTTTGTTTCCTGTGCGGCGGCGAACTGTTTTCCGGTGACACGCTGTTTGCAGGGAGTGTGGGACGGAGCGATTTTCCGGGCGGCAGTATGGACGCGCTGGTGCAGTCCATCAAGACAAAACTAATGCCGCTGGACGACGGTGTTCGTGTGTATCCAGGGCATGGACCGGCAACAACAATTGGGCGGGAACGCGCGGGAAATCCCTATATCCGATAAAAGGAAATGAGGCATAGCATTGAATATTTATATTGAAGGGCATGACTGCCGCGTACCGCTGATGGAAATGGTACATGCCATGACGGGCGAAAAGGCGCTGGTGACAGATACACGCGTGGCGGGCGACTATACTGAAAGCCGTTTGGTGCGGACGGAGACAGGCTTTTTTGTGGAAACGGTGATTTCGGTTGGCGGAAAGCAGCATGTGGGACGGTTTGAAAAGCAAGTACGTGAACCAAACCGGAAACAGCTCACCAACGCAGTGAAAATCAGCTATTATGACCTTGCCTGCAAGGTCTATGGGAAAATATTGCCGTGGGGCGCAATGACAGGAATCCGTCCGGCAAAAATGGCAATGGGGTGTATCCGGCAGGGCATGGACAGGCAGCAGACGTTGGCGCATTTATATGAACACTACCGCGTTGGGCAGGAAAAAGCCGCGCTGTCCTATGAAACGGCGCGGCGGGAAGCGGATATTTTGGAAAAACGTCCGCTGAAAGGCGTCAGCCTGTATATCGGCATTCCGTTTTGTCCCACCAAATGCCTGTATTGTTCCTTTGTGTCGCAGCCGCTGTCCAAACAACAGCGGTATGTGAAACCCTATCTGGAAGCGTTGAAACAGGAAATTGCAGAAACCGCCCTACTGATAAAAGAAGCGGGCTTTTCGCTGGATACTGTCTACATGGGCGGCGGCACGCCAACGTCGCTGGAGGCAGAGCAGCTGGAGGACGTACTGCAAACCATCCGGCAGCATTTTGATGTGGAAAGTGTGATGGAATACACCGTGGAGGCAGGGCGACCCGATACCATCACAAGAGAAAAACTGGAAGCAATCCGCCGCGGCGGCGCGAAGCGTATTAGCATTAACCCGCAGACCATGCAGGATAATGTGCTGCGTGGAATTGGACGACGGCACACCAAAGCAGAATTTGTGCAGGCATTCCGACTGGCGCGGGAGATGGGATTTGCGCATATCAATACCGATGTGATTGCAGGGCTGCCGGGCGAAAGTCTGGAGGGTTTTTGCGGCTCCCTGCGGGAACTTGCGGCGCTGGAGCCGGACGCGGTAACGGTACATACCATGTGTTTGAAAACGGGCGCGTTGCTCAAACAGCAGGCGGATTTATATCCCGTGAGCGAACAAGCGGACGAAATGCTGCGGTTTGCAAAAGATTATTTGGCGCAGCAAGGTATGACGCCTTATTATATGTACCGCCAGAAGGATACCTTGCAAAATTTGGAGAACACCGGATTTGCAAGAGAAGGAAAAGAATGTTTGTATAACATTTTAATGATGGAGGATTTAACGCCGGTGTTTGCGTTGGGCGCGGGCGGTGTGAGCCATATGTATCTGCCGGAAAGCGGTCAAGTGGTGCGGGCATTCAACATGAAATATGCGCCGGAATATATCAGTGAAATCCAAGATATGGTGCAGCGCAAGCGCGATATGGTGCGGCGCGTGTTATTGGAACAGGAGGAGAAAAGCCGTGAAAATTAGTAAATTACATGAAAAAAAGAAAGTTGTGTTTTCGTTTGAAATATTTCCGCCCAAACCGCAGTATCCGATAGAGACGGTATATGACACCTTGGAAGCGCTGGGGGATTTGTCGCCTGATTTTATCAGCGTGACCTATGGTGCGGGCGGCAGCGTGCGGGAGAACCGGACAAGCGAACTATCCGGCATGATTAAACATAAATTGAAAATTGAACCCATGGCGCATCTCACCTGCGTCGGTTCACGCAAAGCGGATATCAATACGATTCTGGCGGAATTGCAAGCGGGCGGCATTCAAAATATTTTGGCGCTGCGCGGCGACATTCCGGAAGGCGGCGCGCTGGACAGCGATTTCACTTATGCGGCGGACTTGATTCGTTATATCAAAGAAACGACGGATTTTGACATTGCGGCAGCGTGTTATCCTGAAAAGCATACGGAATGCGAAAGTCTGGAAAAAGATATCGAACACTTGAAACAAAAAGTGGATTGCGGTGTGGGACATTTGGTGACGCAATTATTTTTCTATAACGACCATTTTTATGATTTTTGTGATAAAATTGAGACAAAAGGAATTCATGTGCCTGTCACGGCAGGCATTATGCCGATGGTGAACAAAAAACAAATGGAACGCATGGCGACCATGTGCGGCGCGCAGATACCGGAAAAACACCGCCAAATGATGGAAAAATACGGCGACGACCCGGCGGCAATGCGCGAAGCCGGTATCATATATGCGCTCGAGCAAATTGTGGATTTGATTGCCAACGGTGTGCGCGGCATTCATATCTACACCATGAACAATCCTTTGGTGGCGCGTAAAATCAGCATGTATCTGCAAAATATTCTAGCGTCGGTGAATGAAGCATGAACATTTCAATAGACAAACAGGAAGTGCTGCGGTATCTGGGACACCGCGGACAAAAACTGGAACCGGAAATGGCGGGGCTGGTAGACGATTGTATTGAGCAAACTTTGCGGCTCATTCAGCCGCGCTGGGTCTACCGCCGTTTTCCGCTCTTGACAGAAGAAGAGGGACTTCGGCTGGGGGACAGTCAGGTGATGCTGCGCGGCAAGGATATTGTGAACCACTTAAAAGCAAGCCGCGAATGCGTGTTGATGGCGGTGACAATCGGCAGCGCCATTGAAACGGAAATCCGCCGGAGCGAATATACGCAGCTTTCCCGCAGCTTGATTCTGGACAGTTGCGCGACTACGGCAGTGGAAGCAGTTTGCGACGCGGTGGAAGAGGAAATCCGCGCATTGGCGGCGAGGGAGGACAACGCTATCACTTGGCGGTACAGCCCGGGATACGGTGATTTTGGCATAGACATTCAAAAAACATTTTTAAGACTGCTGGACGCGGAGAAAAAAATCGGTCTGTGCGCCAGCAACTCGTCTATTTTAATTCCGCGCAAATCGGTCACGGCGGTGATTGGAATTCTTCCTCCCGGCGCGCATGCGAGCGGTAAGCGCGGCTGTGAGGCATGTGCGAACAGAGAAAGGTGTGTTTATAGAAAAAATGGCGGAACGTGTGGAAGCATTTAAGGAGTTTATCAAAGGCAATATTTTAATTTTGGACGGCGCAATGGGAACGCAGATTCAGCAGCGGGGACTTGCGCTGGGGCAGGTGCCGGAAACGTTTAATATCGAGCGGGCGGAAGTGATTGAGGACATTCATCGTGCGTATATAGAGGCGGGTTCCAATGTGGTAACGGCGAATACTTTCGGCGCCAACCGTCTCAAGCTGGAAACCACCGGATATTCGGTGCAGCAAATTATCCGCAGCGGTGTGGAAACCGCGCGGCGCGCCGCGGGAAAGCGGGCATGGGTAGCGCTGGACGTGGGGCCGCTGGGCGAACTGTTGCAGCCCATGGGAACGCTGACGTTTGACGAAGCCTATGAACTGTTCCGCGAACAGGTGGAAGCAGGAGAAGCGGCGGGCGCGGATTTGATTCTGATTGAAACCATGAACGATTTGGGCGAACTGCGTGCGGCGGCGTTGGCAGCAAAAGAAAATACATCGCTGCCGGTTTTTTGCAGCATGAGTTTTGAGCCGAATGAACGCACTTTTATGGGGTGCAGTGTGGAAGCGTTGGCAATGTCGCTGGACGGTATTGTGGACGCGGTTGGTATCAACTGTTCCATGGGGCCGGCGGAAATTTTCCCGATTGCAAAAAAACTGCTGCAATGGGCGGATTTACCTGTTTTTGTGCAGCCCAACGCGGGATTGCCGGAGGTGGTGGACGGTCAGACGGTATATGGTGTAGGGGCGGAGGAATTTGCGCGTTATATCAAAAAGTTTGTTGAAGCAGGCGTTTCCATTGTGGGCGGCTGCTGCGGCACCACGCCGGAGCATATCTGTGCGGTGGCGCAGGCATTGACGGAGATGAAACCCAAACGCCGCAACCACACCAAACATTATGCTGTCTGTACGCCGTCGGCGACAGTGGACTACAGTCAAATCCGCGTCATTGGCGAACGTATTAACCCGACGGGCAAAAAGTTATTTCAGCAGGCGCTGCGGGAAAACGATATGGATTATATCATCAAACAGGCAATCAGTCAGGTGGAAGCGGGCGCGGAAATTCTGGACGTCAACGTGGGACTGCCGGATATTGACGAAGTATCCATGTTGGTAAAAGTGGTGCAGGCGCTGCAATCGGTGGTAGATGTGCCGCTGCAAATTGATTCCTCCAATCCCGAAGCGATTGAACGCGCGCTGCGGGTATATCACGGCAAAGCGATTATCAATTCCGTCAACGGCGAGAAAAAAGTCATGGATACCATTTTGCCGATTGTCAAGAAATATAATGCGGCGGTGGTGGCGCTGACGCTGGACGAAAACGGCATTCCGCCCAAGGCGGAGCAGCGGTTCAAAATTGCGCACACCATTTTGACACAGGCATTGAAACACGGTATCCGCAAAGAAAACGTGCTGGTGGACTGTTTGACGCTGACGGTATCCGCGCAGCAGGAGGATGCGGCGCAGACACTGGAAGCGGTGCGGCTGGTGAAAGAAAAACTGGGACTGAAAACAGTTTTGGGTGTGTCCAACATTTCTTTCGGGCTGCCGCGGCGGGATATTGTCAATGAAACCTTCCTCGCCATGGCATTGGCAAACGGACTGGATTTACCTATCATGAACCCCAATATGGAAGGCATGATGCAGGTGGTGTTTGCCTGCCGTGTACTGAAAAACATTGACAGCGGTTCGGTGCGCTATATTGAACGCTATGCCGATACCAAGCCGGAGTCGGCGGCGGCAAAGCCGGCGGGCGAGCGGGATTTGAAAGAAATTGTCATTAAGGGACTGCGGGACGAAGCGGCGGCGGCAACGGAAAAATTGTTAGAGGAAAAAGCGGAACTGGAAATTGTGAACGATTATCTGATTCCGGCGCTGGATACCGTGGGAGAACGGTACGAAAAGAACGAAATTTTTCTGCCGCAGCTGATTCAATCGGCGGAAACGGTGCAGCAGGCGTTTGAAGTGCTCAAAGCGCGGCTGGCAGCAGAAAAAGAGGGTATGGAAAAAGGGACGATTGTGCTGGCGACAGTCAAGGGCGATATTCATGATATCGGAAAGAATATTGTGAAGGTGATTTTGGAAAACTATGGGTACCGTATCATTGATTTGGGACGTGATGTTCCGGTGGAAACCGTAGTGGAAACTGCCCAAAAAGAACAGGTGAAATTGGTGGGATTGAGCGCGCTGATGACAACGACGGTCAAAAGTATGGAGGAAACCATTCGGGCGCTGCATGAATCTTGTCCGGAAACGGTCGTTTTTGTGGGCGGCGCCGTGCTGACGCCCGACTATGCGGCGCAGATTGGCGCGGACTACTACGCCAAAGACGCGCGGGAGTCAGTGGAAATTGCACGCAAAATTTTTGGCTAATACTGACAGTAAAAAAGAGAGAACTTTGTCAAATATCTGTCAAAATGTATAAATTCCAAAAAAAGCGACATAGCCGCTTGAAAATCGGGACAAATTGAGATACAATAGTATTTGGAAAAACAGGATACTTTTAGAAATTTATAAAAATAGAGGTGCTGAACATGCTGAACAAAAAAACAGTAGAAGACATTGACGTAACGTCAAAACGCGTTTTGGTGCGCTGCGATTTTAACGTACCGCTGGACGCAGATGGAAATATCACAGATGAGAACCGTATTCAGGGCGCGCTGCCGACCATCAAATATTTGATGGACAAGGGTGCGAAAATTGTGCTTTGCTCTCATTTGGGACGACCAAAGGGCGAGTTTAACATGAAGTATAGTTTGGCGCCGGTTGCAAAAAGACTTTCCGAGCTGCTGGGCAAAGAAGTTGCAATGGCAAAAGACGTTATCGGAGACGACGCGAAAGCAAAAGCGGCTGCACTGGGCAGCGGCAATGTGATGTTGCTGGAAAACGTGCGGTTCCACAGTGAAGAAGAAAAAAATGACGCGGCGTTTGCAAAAGAACTGGCATCCTTTGGCGACATTTTTGTTAACGATGCATTCGGAACGGCGCACCGCGCACATGCTTCCACAGCGGGCGTAGCGGACTATCTGCCGGCAGTTTCCGGATTTTTGATTAAAAAAGAAATTGATTTCTTGGGCAATGCAGTGTCCAACCCAACGCGTCCATTTTTGGCGATTCTGGGCGGCGCAAAGGTAAAAGATAAAATCGGCGTAATTAATGCGCTAATGGAAAAAGTAGACGCAATTATTATCGGCGGCGGTATGGCATATACGTTCCTGAAAGCAAAAGGCGGTAACATCGGCGATTCTCTGCTGGACGCGGAACGGATTGACTATGCAAAAGAAATGATGCAAAAAGCGGAAGAAAAAGGCGTGAAATTCTTGCTGCCGACAGAAAACGTGATTGCGGATGCATTTGATAATAATGCAAACATTGACTGTGTAGACGGTATGAATATTCCGGACGGCTGGCAGGGACTGGATATCGGCCCCAAAGCCATTGAAGAGTTCGGCAAAGCGATTGCAGAAGCGAAAACCATTGTTTGGAACGGGCCGATGGGCGCGTTTGAAATGCCGAATTTTGCAAAAGGAACAGAAGCAGTTGCAAAAATGGTGGCGGACGCAGACGCAGTGACCATCATTGGCGGCGGCGATTCTGCTGCGGCAGTGGAACAACTGGGATACGCGGACAAAATGTCCCACATTTCCACAGGCGGCGGCGCAAGTCTGGAATTTTTGGAAGGGCTGGAACTGCCCGGTATCGCTTGCTTGCAGGATAAATAAGAAAAGGGTTGGAGGAATAAAGTCATGCGCACAAAAATGATTGCGGGAAACTGGAAAATGAATAACACACCGGCGGAGGGTGCAAAGCTGGTGCAGGATATCAAAGCGGCGGCGGACGCTGCGACTTGCGACGTTGTGGTTTGCACACCGTTCGTATGTCTGCCTTCCGCGCTGGAAGCGGCAAAAGGCAGCCGTGTGCAGGTGGCTGCACAGAACATGCATTATGAGGACAAAGGCGCATTCACAGGAGAAATCAGTTCTGTGATGCTGAAAGATATGGGTGTGACCCATGTGGTATTGGGACATTCGGAGCGCCGTGAATATTTTGCGGAATCCGATGAGACTGTGAATCTGAAAACAAAAAAAGCGCTGATGGAAAACATCGTGCCTATTGTTTGCGTTGGCGAATCGCTGGAACAGCGGGAAACCGGCATTGCTTTCGATTGGATTCGTATGCAGGTGAAACTGGCGCTGCTGGGCATTGCGAAAGACGATGTAAAACGCGTTGTCATTGCCTATGAACCCATTTGGGCGATTGGCACAGGAAAAACAGCGACAGACGAGCAGGCAAACGAAGTTTGCGGTGTGATTCGCGGCGTGCTGGGAGAATTATATGGTGCAGATGTGGCAGCGGAAATGCGGATTTTATACGGCGGCAGCATGAACGCCAAAAATGCGCAGGGACTGCTGGCGCAGAGTGACATTGACGGCGGACTGATTGGCGGCGCAAGTCTCAAGGCGGAGGATTTCTCCACCATTATCGGGTTTGCCGGCTAAAAAATTTATCGGGACTCCATGGTAAATGAAACGCATAAAATAGATGGGTCAGAAAGGCGAACACTATGGCAAAACAACCATTAATGTTGATGATATTAGACGGATTCGGTATCGCGCCGCAGGACGATAAAAATGCGATTTGGCTGGCGAAAACACCGAATTTGGAACATTATATCAAAGATTATCCCCATACAACGCTGGACGCCAGCGGCATGAGCGTTGGTCTGCCGGACGGGCAGATGGGAAACTCTGAAGTAGGGCATACGAATATCGGCGCGGGGCGAGTGGTTTATCAGGAACTGACGAGAATCACCAAAGCCATTGCGGAAAAAACGTTTTTTGACAACGAAGCGTTGTCGGGCGTGATGGACGCATGTCGGGCGGCGGATAAAAAGCTGCATATCATGGGGCTTTTGTCCGACGGCGGCGTGCACAGCCACAACACGCACTTGTATGCTTTGCTGGAAATGGCGAAACAAAAAGGCTTGACAGAAGTATATGTACATTGCTTTTTAGACGGACGTGATGTACCGCCGGATTCCGGTCTGGACTATGTCCGTCAGTTGGAAGCAAAAATGCAGGAAATCGGCTGCGGAAAAATTGCTTCCGTGATGGGACGCTATTATGCAATGGATCGCGACAACCGCTGGGAGCGCGTAGAAAAAGCCTATAACGCGATTGCATTAGGGAAAGGCGTTGCGGCGCAAAGCGGCGCGGCGGCAGTGGAAGCGTCTTATGGAGAAGATATTTTAGATGAATTTGTAGTGCCGGCAGTCGTGAATGGCGGCGCACCGGTGGAAGCGGGCGACGGAATCATTTTCTTTAATTTCCGTCCTGACCGTGCGCGGGAAATCACGCGTACCTTTGTGGACGATGCGTTTAACGGTTTTGACAGAACGCGCATTCCGGTGAACTATGTTTGTATGACGCAATATGATGCGTCCATGCCGAATGTAGACGTGGCATTTCGTCCGCAGGAACTGACAAACACCTTTGGTGAATATATCAGCAAAAAGGGACTGAAACAGCTTCGTATTGCGGAAACGGAAAAATATGCGCATGTGACGTTCTTCTTCAACGGCGGTGTGGAACAGGTGTATGACGGCGAAGACCGTGCACTGATTGCGTCTCCTAAGGTGGCAACCTATGATTTAAAACCTGAAATGAGCGCGCCGGAAGTGACAGAAGAACTGCTGCGCCGGATTGACAGCGATATTTATGATGTGATTATTTTGAACTATGCCAACTGCGACATGGTAGGGCATACCGGTATCATGGAAGCGGCGGTTGCCGCTGTGGAAGCGGTGGATACCTGCGCGGGCAAAGTTGTTGAAAAAGTGCTGGAAAAAGGCGGTCGGGTTATCATTACCGCCGACCACGGCAATGCTGATAAAATGGTGGCGGACGACGGCGGCGCATTTACGGCGCATACCACCAATCCTGTGCCAATGGCGCTGGTTGGGGAAAAAGAGCCTGTGAAGCTGAAATCCGGACGTTTGTGTGATTTGGCGCCTACCATGCTGGACTTGCTGGGACTGCCCATTCCGGCGGAAATGGACGGCGTGAGCCTGATAGAACGCTGATTTTTCTACTGGGTAGAATGATTTATATATTTTAATATGCGCTGCAATGAAGCGCGAAACATGAAAGGGGTAAAAACCAATGAAACAATTTATTGAAATTCTGGACGTTCTGGGACGTGAAATTCTGGATTCCCGCGGAAATCCGACTGTTGAAGTAGAAGTTTATGTAGACGGCGGATATGTTGGCCGTGCGGCTGTACCGAGCGGCGCTTCCACAGGAGCATTTGAAGCAGTGGAACTGCGCGACGGCAACAAAGATGTATATCTGGGTCGCGGCGTAGAAAAAGCTGTGGAAAACGTAAATGAAATCATTGCGCCGGAACTGATTGGTGAAAACGTGCTGGATCAGGTTGCAATCGACAAAGCGATGATTGCGCTGGACGGCACACCGAACAAAAGCAAATTGGGTGCAAACGCTATTTTGGGCGTATCTCTGGCATGTGCAAAAGCTGCTGCTGAAGCGCTGGGCATGAGCCTGTACAACTACATTGGCGGCTGCAACGCAAAAACATTGCCGGTACCGATGATGAACATCATCAACGGCGGAAAACATGCGGACAACAGCGTAAACATTCAGGAATTCATGATTATGCCGGTTGGCGCTTCTTCTTTCAAACAAGCGCTACAGTGGTGTGCTGAAGTGTTCCACAACCTGAAATCCGTTCTGAAAGATAAAGGTTATGCGACGGCTGTCGGCGACGAAGGCGGATTTGCACCGAACTTAAAGAGCGACGAAGAAGCAATTCAGGTCATTTTGGAAGCAGTAGAACGTGCCGGATTCAAACCGGGCGAACAGTTCCGTATTGCCATTGACGCGGCTTCTACAGAAATGTATGAAGAAGCAAAAGCAAACGGACGTGAAGGCGAATACTATTTCTGGAAATCCGATAAATACTATACACGTGAAGAACTGACCGCTTACTGGGAAGATTTGGCAAACAAATATCCAATCATCTCTCTGGAAGACGGCGTAGCAGAAGAAGACTGGGAAGGCTGGAAAGTGCTGACTGACAAACTGGGCGACAAAATCCAATTGGTTGGCGACGACCTGTTTGTAACAAACACCCAGCGTCTGAAAAAAGGTATTGATTTGGGCGTGAGCAACTCCATTCTGATTAAAGTAAACCAGATTGGTACGCTGACAGAAACACTGGAAGCAATTGAAATGGCAAACCGTGCCGGTTTCACTGCTGTTACTTCTCACAGAAGTGGTGAAACAGAAGATGCAACCATTGCGGATATTGCTGTTGCAACCAATTCCGGTCAGATTAAAACAGGCGCACCGTCCAGAACGGACCGTGTTGCGAAATACAACCAGTTGCTCAGAATCGAAGAAGAACTGGGCGATGTGGCAGTATATCCCGGTATCAATGCTTGGTTTAACCTGAAAAACAAATAAGATTTTTCGTTATGGAAATGATGTCTGCTCCAGCAGATGAATAGAAAAAGCCCCGCAGAAGGATTAACCTTCTGCGGGGTCTTTGTATGTGGTGGAATAAACCCTATTTTTGAGTCTGCGGATTGTTTGTTCTGCCCAATAAATAGTCCACACTCACATGATAAAAATCGGCAAGTTTTACGAGAATATCGTTTGGTATATTCGTATTTCCGCATTCATAATTACCATAGGTTCTGATGTTACAATGTAATATTTCGCTCATTTGCCTCTGCGTCATATCGCTATCTTCACGTAAATCTCTGATACGTTGATACATGATTCCTCACCTCAGACGTTATTGTAACATAAAGATGGAAAGTTGTATAGTATTTATCTCAACTTGTGATAAAATAGTCGACTTAAAACTATTTATGAGGCGAAAAACACTGCCGAATTGTTTCAACGTAATCGCTCTCCAAATCGGCGATGTGCTTTCATCATACCAGAACGATTACGATTTATGATAAATATACCGAACTACAGTTAGTGGCTTTCCACCGATAGGGTGCGACATTTTTTCGCCATGAAAAGAAAAACCGTTTTTTTCATAAAATCGGCGTGCCACGTGGTTTTCCTCCAGCACCCATAAATAAATATCATCATAACCGGCGTCAAATAAAGACTGTATAGAAGCGTGCAAGAGCTTGCTGCCAATACCCATGCGGTAAACGGTCGGAAGCAGATAGATGGCTCTTAGTTCGCCCCAAGCAGGATATTGTTCGTCGCGTGCGGCGCCGTGAGAAGCGACGCCAACAATTTGTCCGTTATCCTCGGCAACCCAAAAGTTGGAACGCTCTTTCTTCAAAGCGACAGACCAGCGATTTAGAGCAAGATTATCCAAATAATTTTGGGGAACGATGCCGCGGTAAGCATCTTTCCAACTCAAAGCAAATACGCGGCCGACATCATCAATGGTATCCTGCGGCAATAACTGTCTTATTTCCATAGAATCGCTCCCTTTTTTAGCTTAATCCATAGGTGCATAGGTTTCCATAATTTTGCGCGCGATTTTGAGTCCGTCCACGGCGGCGCTGACAATGCCGCCGGCATAGCCGCTGCCTTCGCCGGCAGGATAGAGACCCGAAATACCCACAGCCTGAAAATCCTCACCGCGCAGCAGGCGGACAGGGGAAGAAGTGCGTGTCTCCACGCCGGTGAGCAGTGCATCCGGCAGCGCAAAACCTTTCAGCTTGCGGTCAAAGGAGCGCAGCGCACCGCGCATGGTTTCGGTGACATAGGGCGGCAGACAGGTGTCCAAATCGGCAGGCGTCACACCGGGCAGGTAGGAGGGAGCAACGCGCCCCAAATCACAAGAAGGTTTCTTTTGCAGAAAATCTTCCACGCGCTGCACAGGCGCACGATAATTCCCGCCGCCTGCCTGAAACGCGAGCCGTTCCCATTGCTGCTGAAATGCAATGCCTGCCAAAGGGGAGGCAGAGGGGAAATCCTCCGGCGTGACGGAAACCACCAAGGCACTGTTGGCGTTTTCGCGGTCGCGGGCATATTCGCTCATGCCGTTGGTCACCAGCATACCCTCCTCTGACGCGGAAGCTACGACACTGCCGCCGGGACACATGCAAAAGGAATAACAAGCGCGGTCTCCCTGATGGTAGGTCAGATGATAGGTTGCATTTTTCAGCAGCTTTGCAAGCGCAGCGTCTCCATATTGCGCGGCGTTAATGAGTTCTTGCGGGTGTTCAATCCGCGCGCCAATAGCAAAGGCTTTTGCCTGCATGGCGGCGCCGCGCTCCAGCAGCATGTGAAACGTATCGCGTGCACTATGCCCGATTGCCAGCACCAGCAGACGGCATGGATGGGGCTGACCGTTCACCGAGATGCCGTCCAAACTGCCGCTGCCGGTATGAATGTCTGTTAATTGATGTTCAAAATGTACTTCGCCGCCCCACGACAAAATCGCATTACGCATATTTTTCACAACACTTTTGAGAATATCTGTACCGATATGCGGTTTTGCTTCATATAAAATTTCCTCCGGTGCGCCGTGTCGGTGGAAAATGTTTAAAACATCACTGCACAGCGGGTCATGAATGCGCGTTGTCAGTTTTCCGTCCGAAAAGGTTCCCGCGCCGCCTTCCCCAAATTGAACATTGCTTCGGGGATTCAGTTTTCCGCTTTCCCAAAACGACTGTACACTGCGGCTGCGCTGTTCTACCGGTTCGCCGCGTTCCAAAACGATGGGGCGGTATCCCTGCTGCGCCAAAAGATAGGCGCAAAACAGTCCGGCTGGACCTGTGCCTACAACAACAGGACGGCAGGGCAATGGGCGTATTCCGCTGACGAGCGGCAGAGACGGCGCAGGGGCAAGATAGGAAATCTGCGGCGATTGCAGCCGCTCTGCCACTTTTTGTTCTGCGCCGTCCAAATGCACCAGCAACGTATATACCACACGAATGTTTGGTTTGCGCCTCGCATCTACCGAGCGTTTCGTGATATGAACAGAACGAATCTGCTCCGGCGATAACCGAAGCAGATTCGCAAGCTGTTTTTTGTCATAAGGGTCTGTGTCCGGTGCAAGCACCAGATTGCTGATTTTAATTGCCATTGAAAGAATCCTTTTCTGTAATTGTAATATCAAAATGAACTGTACCCGATTGATCTTGTGTCAAATATACGCCTGTCGGAAGGTTGAGCAATGCGTCAACGGAATGAACGCCAACCGCGCTTGGCAGTGTGAGCGTATGCGACGAAATAGACGACAGGTTTTCCAGTATACTGTCACCGGCGGTAACAGTAATGGTAGCAGGCTCCGCAATAAAATTGACGTTATACATGTCCATATTAACGCCTGCAATAGATGGAGTGATGGACACTGTTTTCACTTTGCCAATGCCGACTTCCAGAAAACAATCCTGCTGGGAAAGATGGATATAATCCATAGAGAGTTTTGTTCCTGCCATGTCATACGCTGTAATGGGGACAGTAACAGTAAAGTTTTTATCCACATTTCCCAAATCTACATCCATCTCCAGATAGGCGATTTTGTCTAAAATCAAAGAAGGCGCACGCACACTCAATTTTTCAGGAAAAGTTGAAACTTGAGTCACGCCATAGCCTGCTTTTGGGGAACCGGAATAGGCAAGCTTCACTTCTTTTTCGGCTGTTTTCCAAGTATCCACATGAATGTTGATGGTAGTCGGATTTTGTTCTAAAATACTGACGCCGCTGGGACTTTTGATGTTGATGGGAACGGTATAATATCCGCTTTGAGAGATTTGTGAAAGGTCAATGATAGCGGAATAGTTCGCTTTTGCACCAGTCACATAACTGCGGTTGCCTTTCACTGATAATTCCACTGTTTCGTCCAATTCGCCAATGATTTCAATATCTTTTTGCTGCATGGGAACAGACGACAGATATTGAATGGTCAACGGTCCCACCTTTGCGGTTGTTTCGGGGTCTACCGTGATGATGACATAAATCCAGATAACGATTGCTACAGCGAGAGATAAGACGAGCAATAATTTATTGCTGATTAGTTTCTTTTCCATGATGACCTCACCTTCTTAAGCAGGGAGTGGGGTGTTGCGTGCGGTTCCTTTTCCTGTGTTACAAGCACATGTACCAACGCTTTATAGAGTGTTTCCGGTGTTAAATTACGTTGGAGGTTGCCCGCTAAGGCAATGGAAATTTTACCGGTTTCTTCTGAAACCACAACCACTGCACAATCTGCTGTTTCACTCATACCAATGGCAGCACGGTGGCGGGTGCCGAGTTCTTGGCTGAGCGCGTTATCTTCTGTTAAAGGAAGATAACAGCCCGCCGCATGAACCCGTCCGTCTTTGACAACAACGGCGCCGTCATGCAAAGGGGAATTGTGAAAAAAGATGTTTTGCAGCAGTTCAGAACTGACACGCGCGTCAATAATGGTACCGGTGTTAATGATTTCGCCGAGTTTGGTCTTGCGCTCCACAACAATCAGCGCACCGGTTTTGGTACGGGACAATTCGCGGCATGACTGTGTAATTTCCTGAATATATTGCTGTTTCGGCGTAGTTTCATTTTCACCGTTTTTGAAAATATCGCCGATGTTGCTTTTGCGCCCCATGTGTTCCAGTGCCCGGCGCAGTTCCGGTTGGAACACAACCAATAGCGCCAGCATACCAAATTGAACAGTATTGGTGAGGATATAATGAATGGCGTTTAAATGCAGCCATCCGCTGATTTGCATGGCAACCAGCAGCATCACAATCCCCTTCACAAGCTGGGCGGCGCGGGTTTCACGAATGAATTTGAATCCTTTATATACAACAAATGCAACAATGAAAATATCAATAATATCTGTTATTTTTATGGAAAAAAGTTGTCTGAAGCTATTATAAATATCCGCCACGTTCACGCGTATCACCTCCCGGAAACAGATTTTTTGGCAGGGATATTATTCGTCAAAGTCGTTCATAACAATACCGGTTGTCAGTTTGGGGTAAAAATAAGTAGATTTCTGCGGCATTTTTTCGTTTTCCAAAGAAACTGCTTTGATATCGGAAATTTTGGTTGGATTCAGGAAAAAGCTGCATTGGAATCCGCCGTTTTGGACAGCTTCTACTGCTTCTTTACTGTCGCGCGTATAGGTGATATATTCTCCGCCGCGCATATCGTTTCGACCGATTCCGAGAATTTGTTCCAAAAGAAGTGTGTGCAGCACAGCCACATCCAAATTATTATAAGCGTCCGATTTTTCCGGCAGTGCATCCCGCTGTGCCTCAATGTCCTTGAGTGTCAGGGTATAGAAATAATCCGCGCCGGTATAAAGCCCGAAGGATTTATCTTGACCTGCAATGGCGGCTTCAATAGAACTTGCAACATCGTCCTCCAGCAGCAAATGTTTTTCGGTGGTAAAGTTTTGCTGCGCACGTTCTATCAGCGCCTGCTCGTGAAAACCATCGAGATTATGTAGCATACGGTGTGTTGGCAAAACCAACAGCCCGTCCTCTTCAATATCCGCCAAAAACATCATCACATAGTCAAACTTTTCGGTGTCGGAATAGGTGTCCAGCGCATGTTGTTTGCCGGCGAATTGCAGCGCTGTTTCATAGCGGTGATGACCGTCCGCAATGAAAAGCTGTTTGTCTTTGAACGCACTGCAAATACGGGCGATGATGTCCTCATCCGAAATAGTCCAAAGTTTTTGCGTGACGCCATCGTCTGCCACAAAAGAAATGTCAGGGTCGGCGGCGCTGCAGGTGTTGAGTACAGGCGTAATTTCGTGGTTCTGATCCATATAGAGAGAATAGATTGCACTAAAGTTGGTGTGCGTCGCCTGCAACAGATTCATGCGGTCGCTTTTGGCTTTGGACAACGTTTCTTCGTGGGGCAGGATAATGCCTTTTTCAAATTCTTCCAGTTTCACCAAGCAAACCAGACCTTTGCAGGAAAGCTGCCGTCCGTCCGGTGCAGTGAAATCTTGTCCATATATGTATAGGCTTTCCTTGTCCTCAAATTTTAATACGCCCGATTCAATCCACTCATTTAAAAAATCCGCCGCCCGCGTGTATTTGTTTTGATTTTCGTTGTCCTCCGGCAGTTCTTTGCCGTATTCCAGACGAATAACGTTAAATGGATGCATGTGGTAAAACCGCTCCTGGTCGTCCGGCGAAATCACGTCATATGGCGGCGTGGTAACGCTGGAAAGGTCGCCCACTATTTCTGTATTATACCGAAGTCCTGTAAATGGTTGAATGTCAGCCATCAGGTTCACCCTCTTTTCTTAATTTGTCTACTTCTATTCTAATATAAATCTGTCATATAGTCAATAAAAATGACACATTTTTCTATTATGCAAAATACCCAAACAAATGTTTGACAAAAACACCGATTTATGATACAATGATATATATATGAAAACAGAACATTGGCGGAGGTGCTGAGATATGGCAAGAACCAATCCGGAGATGAAAGAAAAGATTGTTGATTTTATCGCAAACCATACAAAACATCGGGGATATCCTCCGTCGGTTCGGGAAATCGGCGAGGCAGTGGGGCTGCGTTCCCCTTCCACTGTGCACGGATATCTGGCGCGGCTGGAAAAGGAAGGGCGAATTGAACGGGACGCTTCCAAAACGCGCGGCATTCGGGTAGCCCAAAAAGAAATGGGAGAATCAGCGCCGCTATTGCCGGATGTCTCCAGTGACCTTTTGGGCGAGGAAGTGATGGAAATTCCGGTGTTGGGGCAAGTTGCAGCCGGTACGCCGATTTTAGCGGAAGAAAATGTGGAACAAATTATGTACATGCCAATGGCATTTTCCAAAGCAGGAGAAGTGTTCATGCTTCGCGTGAAAGGGGAAAGCATGATAAACGTTGGTATCATGGACGGCGATTATGTCATTGTGGCGAAGAAAAATGTTGCCAACAACGGAGAAATTGTGGTGGCGCTTTTGGAAGATGAAGCGACTGTGAAGCGGTTTTATAAAGAGGACGGACATTTTCGATTGCAGCCGGAAAACGATACAATGGAGCCTATCTATGCGGATGAAGTAGCAGTCTTAGGCAAGGTAGTCGGCGTGTTCCGTATGATGATTTAGTGTGTATGTTCCGAACAAAGCGGAATTGATTTATAATATAGAGAACGTCTCTTGCGAATGAAGCAGCAAGGGGCGTTCTTTTATATCAGCCAAGGGAAAAATGACTGTACATGCACGGATTTATAGGCGCCGGCATAAACTACTTACAGGGAGCCCTGCTGTAAATAACAGATGGAGTTGTTTGCAGCGCGGGTGCAAAGATGCAATGGAATGAGCCAACAGAGAGCGGAATGGAGTGTTTGTTATGGTCATACATGTTGTGAAACAAGGGGATACCATCTATAAAATTGCACGGGAGCATGGCGTTTCGACGCAGCGTATTATGATGGTTAACGGATTAAATGGACAGCAGCCGCTGGTGATAGGGCAGGCGTTGATTATTTTGATTCCGGAAATTGTACATACCGTGCAGCGGGGGGAGACGCTGG
>Ga0137297_10202_pt1 | contig 47078 bp, 37 predicted proteins | sample RamsorincwithD2O_FD_97191 | JGI IMG/M metagenome (GOLD analysis project Ga0137297, IMG submission 97191) | Mouse cecal microbial communities from Vienna, Austria - Mucin amended with D2O | ecosystem: Host-associated > Mammals > Digestive system > Large intestine > Cecum | place: Austria: Vienna...
GCTTATGAGGCTTTATGACTTTTGCAGGAGACCATCAGTTTCCATTTTACTCCTTAGGCGAAGCCAAGAGAAATCCCTAGGAGCCTGTCCGAAGGTTTTATCATATAGGGAAGTTCGATGAACTGTCCTATATGATAGAAAATACCCTACAATATTGTAGGGTAAAATTTAAGTCCCAGCCTTTTATTAGCCGCATACTGGGTAAGTAAAGCTATTGTTCTTATAAGAAACAGCATCGGAGACGTGTTCATAAGGTCGCAATATGAACTTGCTAAGAATACGAAGCGATTAATGTAATATTGTTTTCTTATATACCAAACCGGAAAAAATCGGAAATCTATCGAAAAGACTTTAAAAAAAATAAAAAATCTGGTACAATATATGGGCAAAAGGCTTGCATTAATTTCAAGGTATAGTAAAATAAACCATATATGAAATTATTACGCCCCAAATTGGGGAGTATACATATAATAGAAATGGGTTACATGAAGGAGTGTCGGTGAATGGCGCAAAGTCATACGGCAGGGGGAGGGCAGTTCCGTACAAAGGCGGAATATGAGGCTGCTTTAAGGGATAAGAAAAAGATAGAGAAAATATGTTCCGTATATAATTTGAAGAATCCCAAGGCTGTGCTGGATTTGCATCAAAAGCTGCAGACGGGCACATACCCCTTCGAAACCGCGCTGGGCAAGGGATTTGTGGGTAAGGTTGCCGAACTGGCTAAGAAGTACGGGGGCGTAAAGGACGTAAGCAGTAAGACTGTGCAGGGAGGGAAAGGGGCCGTAGGCAAAGGCGGACACGGGAGGAAAGGGAAAGCAGCCGGTTCGGGCATGGGCGCGAAAGCCGGCGGGAAGGATGATAAACTTTCCCTGGAAGACTTTGATAAAGATATGCAACGGGAGATTGCCGCTCAGCTGAAGGCGAGAGACAGGAAACGGAAGCTGCTGGTGGCGTTATGTACAGCCGGGGCAGTGATATGCTTCGGATATTTTATTGCATATTATTATATGGCAGAGAAGACAGATATGGATTATGAGCAGCTGGCCAGCCTGAAAAACAGCGATGTGCTGGCAAGCCCGAAGGAAGAACCGCTAGTGGTGCGCGGTCAGGAGGAAGAGGTAGAGCTGCCCGATGTTCTGAACGAATATAAAACTTTATATAATAAGAACAAAAGGCTAATCGGATGGCTGAAAATTGACGATACAATAATAGACTACCCTGTGATGCAGACATCCAACAACGAATATTATCTGGATCATAATTTCAATCAGGAAAAGGATAATAACGGGAGTATTTTTATGGATAAGGACTGTGTGGCTTACCCACGTTCCCAGAACCTGATTCTGTACGGGCATCACATGCGGTCGGGGAAAATGTTTGGCGATCTGGAAAAATATTCCAGCGAGTCATATTATAAGAAGCATAGTATTATCCAGTTCGATACGATATATGAGAAAGGTACTTACCAGGTGATGTATGTATTCCGGGCAAAGGTGCTTAAGGAAAACGAGATTGCTTTTAAGTATTATCAATTTATAGATGCGAATTCGGCAGAGGAGTTCGATTCTTATATGAGGGAAATGAAAGAAATGTCGCTGTATGATACGGGAGTGAGCGCCCAGTACGGCGAAGAACTGCTGACATTATCCACCTGTGACCACTCGCAGACGGATGGGAGGTTTGTAGTAGTGGCGAAGAGGGTGCAGTAATATATAGTATGAGCATTACGATGGAGGAGAGCAGAAATGGCTAAGGTCAAGAAAACCAAAAAAAGAAAATGGAGATTGAAAAAACAGGTGCGTAAGACATTGGGCTGCCTGTTTATGATTTCTGCGCTGATAGTGACGGCGATACCGGTGCAGCCGATGGAGGCGGCGCCTGGGGGTGCGGCCGGATGGGTGGAAGAAATAGACCCGCCTAATAATGATTGGAGTCAGTCTAATAACTGGGTGTATTCAAATACTACGTCTATTCCGCCTATTAATTCCAGTGCGCCAGTATATAAGGATAAGAGTACTAATTTTAGCTTTGTATATGTGGATAGTAAAGGGCAGCATAATGCATCAGATATGGAGAAAATGGCTATTATTGTGGATTTCAAGGCACAGGAATTGCCTGGGGGGAATCTACAGATACCCTTGGTGATGGATGCTTATATGAGGTTTACTGATGGAACTACGGGAGCCGAAGCATATGCGGCGGCAAATAAATTAGGGAAACCTTTGTATTATAAGAGAATGAATACTGTTACCAGAAGTGTGCCAGGAAATGAGCCGGTTCTAACGATAGATGATTTAAATGGAAATGGAATGTTTGATGACTATGTAACCTATGCGGATGAACAGCAGGTAGAAGAATTTGATTCATTCCGTCCATGTTACCCTAATGAAGAAGAGATTTGGAGTCCAAATGGAGAAGATGTAACATTGTATTATTATAATACAGATACAGGGATACCAGATAATTCGGCTTTAGGAAAAGATGAGACGGAAGATACGAATTGGAAGCCAGTATCTGGAAATAATGACAATAGAATTGCAAAGGCTCCTGTGAGATTTATTGGCAATCACTATGCCGATGATGATGGAAATTTGCATAAATCTACTTCAAAACATAGTGTTTTTGGCGGTACAGATGAAGGGGCGCCAGTTTCTAATATTGTTAACCTGACTTTTGAAAGAGACAGTGAAGGAAAGTCTAATATAGAAGGAATTGGAGACTATGCTTTCCTAGGATGTACCAACTTAAGCAGCATCAGGTTGGGGAATGGTCTGTCTTCTTTAGGAAACTATGCTTTTGCAAATTGCAGACGGCTGGTTTCTGTGACAATGCCTGCGGAAACAACACTGACTACCTTGGGGGCAGGGTTATTTGCTAATTGTGATATTTTGGAGTCCTTTACTCTTCCGAATGCAGTCGACAGTGTTGGTGACTTTTGTTTTAAAAATTGTGTAAATCTGACAGAAATTATCACATCTGACCGTGCTGACGGTCAGGGAACAGCCTTAAACAGGATTGGATACCGAGCGTTTGAGAATTGTACCTCCTTGCAGTCGTTAACTTTGCCTGCATCTTATAATGGTGCGGATAAAGAAGGTAATGGAGTTTTTCATCTGTCTACAGTAATGGGGTGTACCAGCCTGAAATATATTAAAACATTTAGTAATAACATTCAGTTTGTGACAGATGCAGAGCATCAAGATAAAGTTATTGGAGGATATGATAGCGGAAGCGGAAAAGTAGATGGGAGTTATACCTTTGATGCATTTAAAACGGAAGTGGGGGATGGCTTTTGGTTTGAAGGCCCGGGATATAAAGCGGGAGCCAGCGGTGAAAAATCACAGACACATAATGTGGCAAACTTAAGGCATATTTGTTTTAAATATTTAGATGAAGACAGATATGAGATTATGGAAAAGGGATTTAGCAGCACAGCAACATCTACTGAAGATGTGGGGCTTATCTATCAGGTAAATGGTGCTAATGAACTGATTAAGTTCCAGATTGAAGATATCAAAACCGGTCTGCCGGAGAGGAAACCTGTACCGGAAATTATCATGCCCGAAAGAGTAGGCCCTAAATATATTTCTTCCATAGTTGAGGGAAGCTTTGATAATAACTGTTATATAGAAAAGATATCAATACCCGGTTCGGTGACGTATATCGGCAATAACGCGTTTAAGGGAAGCCATAATTTGAAGTATCTTATATTTACTAATGCGGGAAATATTGAAGCCATCGGCGATGGTGCATTTGCTACTCAGGTGGTGGATACATTCCATGGCAATCAAAGCGTACATCCCAATACTTGTCTTGATACAACTAACAACTTCTTGACGCATACGCCGTTTATGAGCTTTACGGGTGCGATTGAGAAGGACGATGGAACGAATACGGAGCCGTTCAAATATGCTATGAAAGCTACCTCAAAGGTCAATGAAGGGGCACAGCCATTGACTTATATTACCTATTATAGTGGCATGCCTACTAATCTGACGGTGAAATATAACCCGGATACCGGAAAGTCAGAACTCCTTCATTTTCCTACTAAGGCTGATTTGAGGGAAGGTTTCGAGGCGCCAGATGGTTATGTAGGGGCTTATAAACCAAGGGATTCAAAAGTTGCTTACAGATATCCGTATATGACAACGGATTTGGCAGCCGAAGCGTTAGGCGCTGCTGACGGCGGTGGCAGTGAAAACCAGGTAAATATGCGCAACGGCGTGGAAAATATCGTCATCCCCACAGGGGTACAGTCCGTCAAAGAAGGCCTGTTCTCCGGCTTGACTGTCAGCGGGAATACCATAGCATCCCTGCCGGCTGTAACCTTCCCGGATGAGACATATCAGTCTCCGGCAAAGGATATTAAGACTTTGACAACCAAGAGTTTGATTAATATAGAGCCCTATACTTTTGCAAGGCTGCCGGAACTGCTTTCGGCTTATGTGAGCGGTACGGCCTCCATAGGGAACTATGCATTTGACGAGTGCCCGAAGCTGGAAACGGCAGAAGTGGGCAAAGAGACGGATACGTTAGGCTTGCGGCCATTCAGCGGCTGTGATAACTTAAAGGGCGTGAATTTTAATGACAGCCCGTATTTTACCGAGACAGACGGGATTATCTATGCGTTGGATGAGAACGGCGCGAAAAAGAAAATTATGCAGTGCCTGCCGGGAAGGGGAAGCGTAGTGGGCTCCAGGGCAGTGGGGCCGGATGAACTGGCGGGAATCGCGGAAATTGCACCGGAAGCCTTTATGGACTGCCAGGCCGTCCGCCAGGTGGATTTGTCTTCCACGACTGTGGCAAATATACCGAACCTATGTTTTGCAGAGAGCAAAAACCTGAACGTAGTGATACTGCCCAATACGATTAGGGCCATCCGTGCCGGTTCTTTCTGGAATACGGAAGGGCTCGCATCGGTGACGATACCTGACAGTATAGGGGTTATTGAGCCGGATGCTTTTGCCCTGGTGGATAAGAACCCTGACGGCACATACGGCGATCCGAAGAAGGAGAGGCCTGCCTCTATGGCATTTGACTTTATCACACTGCCGGGCAGCGTGGCGGATATCTATGCGGAGGGCTATAATTACATTGGCGTAAAACAGGACGATTCCTTGAAGAAAGTCCATGAAGTAACTTTGATTGACGGTTATGACAATACAAGATATAAGACCTATCAGGTAGTGGACGGGGAAAATCTGGAATTGACCATATTGGACGTAAATGACCACACCGCAGACGGATACCAGTTTACCGGATGGTGGCCCAGTGCGGAGATTTATAATCCTATCGTAGCACCTACGGAAATCACAGCGATGTATGAGCCCATTGCGGCAAATACTTATCTGGTTCGTTTCTTTGATATTAATAAACAGGAAATGCCGGAGTACACGCAGAGGGTAGAAGAAGGAAAGAAAGCAATAGCGCCTCCTAAGGATGAAATGGAGGTGGAAGGCAAAGTATTCAAGGGCTGGGATAGAGATTACAGCGCAATCACTGGAAATGTAGATATTTATTCCATTTATGATGACAGGGCGGACGGTATGTTCTATGTAAGCTTCTATACCGATGCTGACCTGGCCACAATGATAGGAAAGACCCAGGAAGTAAAGGCAGGGGAGAGCGCAATCGAACCGGCACATCCTACCAAGGAAGGGTATACTTTCGTCAGCTGGTCTTCCGAAGGATGGAAAAATGTAACGAGAGACTGGGATATTTTCGCAGTATATACACAGGGAAGCGGGAATCCCAATAACCCGGATGACCCCAATAATCCAAGCGGAGGCAACAATGGGGACAACAATGGAGGCAACAATGGAGGCAACAATGGAGGCGGCTCCGGCGGCGGAAGCGGCAGCTCTGGCAGCAGCAATGATTCCGTATCAGGAAACGGAAAGAAATATAAAGTAACGGTAAATGACGGAAGCGGCTCCGGCGAGTATACAGCGGGAACAATCGTGCCGATTAATGCTTATGCAAGGGCGGATGGAACAGTATTTGATAAATGGACCAGTTCCTCCAGCGGAGTTGGCTTTGTGAACCAGTCGGCGGTGTCCACAACCTTTACTATGCCGGCCAATGATGTGGTGGTTTCGGCTACCTTTAAGAAAGGCGGCGCTTCCTCTACAGTGAGCGGCAATACGAGAAGCACGCGGAGGAATTCCACTACTACGGTAGATGTGACAAAGAACGGTATATCCAATACCGATTTGGCTTCCGCGAATGTGAACGGCTCTTCGGATAATTATGTGATTCGTGTATCCGATGATGCCCAGGCTACGGCTGCGGTGATTGCGGCCCTGGAAGCGAAGTATGGCGATTTGAGCAATATTGCTTATCTGCCTATGGACATCAGCTTGTACGATGCTACAGGACAGAGGAAAATTACCGATGTATCGGGCATTACAGTGGATATTACACTGCCGTTGCCGGATGGATTGATTCAGTATGCCGGTAATAATAAGGCAGCCGCAGTATCCAATGGCAGCCTGGAAGACTTGAATACCAAGTTTACAACGATTGACGGTGTGCCTTGCGTACAGTTTACGGCAACGCACTTCTCGCCGTATACCATATATGTGGATAAAGGCAACCTGACAGAAGGGTTAATTGACGCAACGCCTAAGACCGGTGATCCGATTCATCCGAAGTGGTTCTTAGCGATGGGCCTGGCATGTATTTCTATTATATTATTCTGTAAAAAGGATAAGAAACAGCCAAGGATGAAAACCGCTTGACTTTAGGGGGAGCCTATGAGTAAAAAGAGTATACGAAATTTTTTAGGAGGGCTGCTGCTGTGTTTTACAGCAGCGGCAATCCATTTTTCTTCAATGGACGTGAAGGCAGCTTCCGCTTCCTTTGCCGATTTTCAGATGCAGGGAGACACATTGGTAAAATATACAGGCACGGCCAGCGCCGTGTCTATTCCTACATCCGTAAAACATATTGGGAAAGAAGCCTTTGCGGGGCATACGGAACTGGTGAAGGTGGAGGTGCCGGGATATATTGAGAGCATAGATTATAATGCTTTCAGCGGCTGTTCGTCTTTGGAGACCATTGCTATTCCGGATACGGTCACTTCAATCGGGAATGGCGCTTTCAGCGGCTGCAGCAGCCTACGGAACATGAAGCTTGGCAAGAATCTGAAAAAGCTGGGGAGCGGTGTATTTGCGGGCTGCCATCGGCTTTCTTCCTTGACTTTGGATAAGAAAAATGAATCTTTCGCCTATGAAAACGGAGTTATTTACAGCAAGGATAAAAAGATTCTTTATTGTATGATTCCAGGGTATTCCACCGGGGAATATAAGATGCCTTCGACTGTGGAGGAAATTAAGAATTATGCCTTTTGGGGATGCCAGAATCTGAAAAGGGTTTATATAGGAAGCAATGTGGAGGAGATACCGGATTATGCTTTCGAGAAGTGTACGGAATTGGAAAAGGTGGCCTTTTCTTATTCTTTGCGCCGTATTGGCGTGAAAGCTTTTGCCGGATGTCTCAACTTAGGAAATACGGAGATTCCTATGTCCGTATCCTATATCCATGATACCGCTTTTGACAGCTGCAGCAAGCTGGCTTTGCTGGCAGAAGCCGGTTCTTATGGGGCGGAGTATGAGTCAAAGAGGGATAAGTCCAATGTGCCCAGTGCAGGTTATCAGAACACATCCAATGTGGGAGGAACAGATGCAGGGAATGGACAAGAAGGATCAGGAACATCTGGGAATAATAACGGAAGTTCCAATGGAGCAGCCGATGAAAATCCGGAAGGGAACGCCGGTGGAAATGTGAGCGGTACCCTGAATGGGAATCTGCTTGGACAAAGTGCCGTGGTGGGCGGAAATGCGGTTGTTTTCATGGATAACAGCCAGTCGATGGTACGCTCTGGAAATGGGCAGACAGAAAACAGTCAGGGGGAGAGTATCCAGTCTGGAAATATCCAGTCCTATCCTGATAGCGGAACGGCCGCTATGGAAGTAATCGGCGGCGGTTCTTCATCTTCTTATCCAAAGTATACGGTGGTAAATAACGAGACTATCGCATCCCAGGCTTATTATCGGAACAGCCAGCTGGAGAACTACCGGATACCGGAGGGGATAAAGCGGATTGGAGAGTTCGCTTTTGCCCGGTCCGGGCTTGCTTCGGTTACAATCCCGGAAGGGGTGACCGCTATTGGCTATGGGGCATTTTATCATTGTGACAATCTGGCTGAGATAGAAATTCCCTCTTCCGTGACGGAAATAGAGCCTTCGGCTTTTGCTGAGACGAAATGGCTCAAAGAGAAAAAGAATGACAGGGAAAATCCGTTTGTTATTGTAGGCGACGGGATTCTGATCGCTTATGGCGGGATGGGAAGCCAGATTGAAATACCCGGCAGCGTAAAACAGATCGGAGCCGAAGCCTTTAAAGGGAATACTCAGATAACCGGAGTATCCCTGCCTTCCAGCGTAACCATTATAGGGGAAGACGCCTTTGCAGGCTGCAGCAATTTGGTGAGCATATCAGGCGGTGAGAATCTGACGGAAATCAGGGACAGGGCTTTTGAAGGATGTTCCATCAGCACGATTAAGATTCCGGCTTCAGTAAAGAAAATCGGCTTAAAGGCATATGATATGTCGAATTCGGGAAAGCATGACTGGACGAAAAATGCGGTATTTTTGGGAAGCCAGCTTCCGGCAGTATCCTATGAGACTACAGCAACCCGTCTGGTTAATGAGGAATACCGGGATGCGGTATTTAAGGATGTACAGGTAGCCGTTGTAGATGAAAATATTACAAAAGAAGACATTCCGGGAACGGTGCTGGATTTCAAGGCAGGAGGGTTCCGCGGATTGGTGTGCACTGTAAAAAGGGCGGCCAGCGGAGATACCCCGGGGCTGCTGGAGGTGAAATTCTGTATGATGCATAAAGCGGAAGTGAACTCCAGGTCAATGCCTGATGAGATTGTGCTTTATGGAAAGACTTATGAATTATCCGGGCAGGAAGATATGGAATATCTTTCGGAGGATGGAGATGCTGCAACGGAAGGCGGAGAGGCCGGAAATACTGCGGCAGGTAATGAGACGGAAGGAACGGCTGCGGCAGGGGCAGGAAGAGTAACGGTAGAAATAAGCAGCACTACCATTTCCAGCCAGCCGGGGGCTTTTGCGGAAATGTCCGGGAATCAGGGGAATTACATCTTAAGTATCAGCGATAACACTACGGACAGGGATGCCGTAAACAGCGCTTACCGCAGGGCAGTGTCCGGAAGCGGGCTGACGGCTTTGCAGGTTTATAATATTACGCTGCTGGATGCGGACAAGAGAATACCCATTACCAAACTGGGCAAACAGCAGATGAGTGTGACGATTCCTATACCGAGCGGGATTAGTGCGCAGAACCTTAAGGTGGTATGCCTGGATGAGGACGGCCAGCTGGAGAAGGTAAACTCCCGTGTGGTTACGGTGGAAAATCAGCAATGTGTACGGTTTGAGGCGAACCATTTTTCCGTATACGGGATTTGTAATTAGACTCTGTCCATTGAGAAAACTATAGGTAACCAATAACCGCTCCCGGCATAAATTAATTAAAAAGCCGGGAGCGGTTTATGTTTCGAGTTAGACAGCAAATCGGTTGTACGGATGAGGTCGTGGATTCCTGTAGGGGGAGGGGCTTTTCCAGGGAAAATGCCATCCGGGTAGCGATTTTAGATACAGGGATAGGAAATCACCCTGACCTTGCGGACAGGGTGGATGCATTTTGTGATTTCCTTTATGGGGAAAAGAGCCCCTATGATGACAGCGGCCACGGAACTCATGTGGCAGGCTGCATCGGGGGCAGCGGGAAGGCTTCCGGAGGGATGTATAAAGGGATATGCCCCTGGTGCCGTATGATTGTGGGAAAGGTGCTGGACCGCAATGGTGACGGCAATATGGACGATATGTATCGGGGCGTGGAGTGGGTTTTACAAAATAAGGATAAGTATCGGATCAGGGTTTTGAATATTTCCATTGGGATAGGCCATATAGAGAATGAAAAAAGGATGCAGGAATTGTTAAGGATTGTGGATGAGGCTTGGGACAGCGGGATTGTGGTAGTGTGCGCGGCGGGGAATATGGGGCCTGACCCTATGACTCTGTCTCCCCTGGGTTCCAGCAAGAAAGTGATTACGGTAGGATGCCATGATGGAGGGTTTTATTCAGGAAGAAGTTCCCTTTGCGAAAGCTATTCGGGCAGGGGGCCTTCCCCCTATGCGGTGAAAAAACCGGATGTAGTGGCTCCGGGAACGGATATTATTTCCTGCAATGTGGGCTGCCGCAGTTCCTTTAGAGGGTATAGGAATGCCTATGTGAAAAAAAGCGGCACTTCTATGGCGACGCCCATTGTTTCCGGTGCAGCGGCGCTGCTTTTGCAAAAAAATCCTGAGTTTTCCAATGAACAGGTGAAAAGAAAAATAAATTACAGTGCTACAGATTTGCATGAGCCATGGACAAAGCAGGGCTGGGGAATGGTGAATGTCGGGAAATTGATTAAAATTGTGTATTGACACTTAAAATATGGTTGTATACAATTATACTTAGTGCTGAATATGGGAAGGCATGCGAAAGGAGTATAATAAGTTGAAATGAGCGGTTATGATTTGAAACAGCAGGTAACGGACAAGTATTCTTTGAGAGGGCGTGTATTCAGTAAAATCAGGGAGGATATTTTAAACGGAAAGTATAAAGAGCATGAAGAATTAAAGGAAGTTGCTATTGGCGAAGAACTGGGCGTGAGCAGGACGCCGGTCAGGGAGGCTTTCCGTCAGCTGGAACTAGAGGGGCTGATTCAGATTATTCCCAATAAGGGAGCGTATGTGACCGGGATTACGGCGAAAGATGTACAGGATATTTATATGATCCGCTCCCTGCTGGAGGGGCTGTGTGCCAAATGGGCTACCGAATATATCACGGAGGAACAGTTGGAGGAACTGGAAGAAAATGTGTATTTGACTGATTTTCATGCGGAGAAAGGCCATTTGGACCAGATGGCGGAACTGGATAATCGTTTTCATCATATTTTGTATGAAGCCTGCAACAGTAAACAGCTGGCCAGGCTGTTGGTGGATTTTCATGAATATGTGCTCCGGGTGAGGAAGAAGACTCTCACAAACGGGGGACGGGGGAAGGTATCTAATGACGAGCACCGCCAGATTATGGAAGCTATAAAAGCGAAGGACGGGGAAAAGGCGCAGGCCCTGGCTCATGAGCATATGATTAATGCCTATGATAATATGGTGAAAAACGGGCTGTATAATATTTACAGCAATGAAGGGTGAAGGCAGATAATCAGCCCGGCAGGACTTTATAAACTAGGATTTCAGGTAACAGTTAGAAAATAGAAAGGTAAGGAGAGAAAGCATGGAAAAGATTAAGATGGTGACACCGTTGGTGGAGATGGACGGGGATGAGATGACAAGGATTCTCTGGCAGATGATTAAGGATGAATTATTGACTCCTTTTATTGATTTGAAGACGGAGTACTATGATTTGGGCTTGGAGCACCGGAATGAGACGGATGACCAGGTGACGGTGGATTCGGCGGAGGCTACGAAGAAGTACGGGGTGGCGGTGAAATGCGCCACAATTACACCCAATGCGGCGCGGATGACGGAATATAGTTTAAAGGAAATGTGGAAAAGCCCTAACGGAACAATCCGTGCGATTCTGGACGGAACAGTATTCCGGGCACCTATTGTGGTAAAGGGTATTGAGCCTTGTGTGAAAAACTGGGAAAAACCTATCACCATCGCCCGCCACGCGTATGGCGATATTTATAAAAATGTGGAAATCAAAGTTCCCGGGGCGGGAAAAGCGGAATTGGTATATACGGCACAGGATGGAACTGTGATAAAAGAAACTGTCCATGAGTTCCAGGGAGCAGGTATTTTGCAGGGGGTACATAATACGGATGCTTCCATTCAAAGCTTTGCCAGGGCGTGCTTTAACTATGCGTTAGATACGAAGCAGGATTTGTGGTTCGGGGCAAAGGATACGATTTCCAAAAAGTATGACCATGATTTTAAAGATATTTTTCAGGAAATCTATGAGGAGGAATATAAAGATAAATTTGATGCGGCAGGCATCGAATATTTCTATAGCCTGATTGATGATATAGTCGCACGGGTGATGAAGGCCAAAGGCGGATTCATTTGGGCATGCAAGAACTATGACGGAGACGTGATGAGCGATATGGTCTCATCTGCTTTCGGTTCATTGGCTATGATGACATCAGTGCTGGTGTCCCCTACCGGTGTATATGAGTATGAGGCGGCTCATGGAACGGTACAGCGGCATTATTATAAGCATCTGAAGGGAGAGGAGACTTCGACAAATTCCGTAGCTACGATTTTTGCATGGACAGGGGCATTGCGAAAGAGAGGGGAACTGGATGGCATCGGCGAATTGGTGGAATTTGCGGACAAGCTGGACAAGGCAACGCTGGCTACCATTGAAGCCGGGAAGATGACAAAGGATTTGGCGCTGATTACCAGCCTTAAGGATGTTACTGTGCTAAACAGCGGGGATTTTATTAAGGAAATCAGGAAGACATTTGAGAGTATGTGAGAAGATCTTGAAAAATCCGGAGGTCTATGTTGTCCATAGACGTTCCGGATTTTCCAATATGCCCTGGCACACCGTTCACATTGCTTAGTGCACTGACATGGTTCAGCTTAATTCCGACTCCAAGATTTCCCACCGCTCCATCAGGCTTTCCAGTTCCTCCTGTATGCCCTCCTTTTCTTTAGAGAGTTCCTGGAGTTTGGCCACATTGGTGCAGACATCGGGCCTGGCCATCAGCGCATCGATTTCGGCATCTCTGCTTTCCAGGATTTCGATTCGTTCTTCCGTTCGTTTGAGTTCATTTTCCTTTTTACGCTGTCTGGCCTGTTTTTCCTTTTGTTCTTTCCAATTGAGCTTAGCGGCGGTTTCCTGTTCCCTGTAGGTGGCGTTGCCAGAGGAAAGGGAAGCCGTTTCGGAAAGGGAAGCGGCGAGGGTTTCCTGCTTTTTCTCCAGATAATAATCATAGTTTCCAAGATAATTGGTCAGGGCGTGTCCTGACAAGTCCAGAATACGGCTGGCTGTGCGGTTGATGAAGTACCGGTCATGGGAAACATAGAGGACGGTTCCTTCATAGCTGTTGAGCGCATCCTCCAGGATTTCCTTGGAAGCGATATCCAGGTGGTTGGTCGGCTCATCCAGGATGAGGAAATTGGACTCCGACAGCATCAGTTTGGCAAGGGAAACCCTTCCCCGTTCGCCGCCGCTGATATCCCCAATCCGTTTAAAGACATCATCCCCGGTAAACAGGAAAGCTGCCAATGTATTGCGGATTTCGGTATTGTTAAGGGTAGGGTAATCATCGGAAATTTCATCAAACAATGTTTTTTCCGTATGGAGCACGTGGTGTTCCTGGTCATAATAGCCGATATGTACGTTGGTTCCCATACGGATTAAACCGGTATCGGGCTCCAACAGGCCGTTGATTATTTTCAGGATGGTTGTTTTGCCGGTACCGTTGTCTCCGATAATGGCCACATGTTCCCCCCGTTTCAGTTCAAAACCAATATCCTGAAATAATTGCAAAGGCCCAAAGGATTTGGAAAGGTTTTCCACATAGAGCACATCGTTTCCGCTGACAATCCGGGGTTCTAAGGAGATATGCATATCGGTGCGGGTTTCCGTGGGCTTTTCCAGGCGCTCGATTTTATTTAGCATTTTTTCCCTGCTTTCCGCGCGCTTAATGGATTTTTCCCGGTTAAAGGACTTCAGCTTTGCAATTACCTCTTCCTGGTGTTTGATTTCCTGCTGCTGGTTCATGTAGGCTTTGAGGCGGGCGGCCCGCAGTTCTTCCTTTTTCACTGCATAGCTGCTGTAATTGCCTGGAAAGGAAGTTGCCTTTGTCTGGTCGATTTCAATCACCTTATTGGCAATCCGGTCCAGAAAATAACGGTCGTGGGAGACGATGATAACAGCGCCTTTATAGTTTAACAGATAAGTTTCCAACCAGGCAATGGAAGACATGTCCAAATGGTTGGTAGGCTCATCCAGGATAATCAAGTCAGGGCTTAAAAGCAGGAGCTTGCCTAATGCTACCCGAGTTTTCTGGCCTCCGGAGAGGGTGCAGACAGGTTTGCCGAATTCTTCCTCCAAAAATCCCAGCCCCTTTAGGACGCCTGCTAATTCGCTGCGGTAGGAATATCCGCCGCCTGACTCAAATTGATGGGTGAGAAGGGCATAGGAATCCATCAGCTTTTCCAGTGCAATTCCGGAAACCGATTTCATTTCCAGTTCCATTTGGCGGATACGCTGTTCTAAGTCGATTAAGTCCTGTTTGACCGTCAGCAGTTCCTCGTAGATAGTGTGATTGCTGTCTACGGACTGGTTCTGGGCCAGATAGCCCAGGCTTTTATTTTTGGAGAGGACCACATTGCCCTCATCGGCCTGCAATTCCCCTACAATAATCCGGAGCAAAGTAGTCTTACCTGCCCCGTTAATACCCACAATAGCGGCCTTTTCCTGGTCTTCGATATGGAAAGAAATATTTTGCAGTATATTTTTATCATTAAATGATTTACATATATTCTGGCATGATAATATCATGATGAAATCCTCCTTGCAGCGGGGGCTTTGATTCAGTAATTAGTGCAATGCCGTGTCAGGCTTTTCGAAATTTCTGCAAAGCCGTACATATTTTAGACAGTAAATACATTTTACCCAGAGTGGGGAGGGCTGTCAATATCCGGGAGGATGATTTCTATATGTACTATATATAGATTAGCGTGTTAAGGGCCGTGGATGCGGAATAGGACTGGAAAATTTAACCCTTTACCCCCTAATTATATGGATGAAAAAAATAAGTCTGTACAGGAATTGAGGAAAGTTGTATACTGTTTAGGAAAAAATGGAAGAATATTCAATACAAAAGCGGTATGGCGTAAATGGTTGTTGATTTATAAAGTTTACGAAATAAGATACCAAAAAATAAGAGAGGATGTACGATGGATATTATTTGGAAAAAACTTGAAATAGAGGACGAAGGGATTATTCGGCATTATTATGATATGGTGCCGATGAGAAATTGCGAGTTTACTTTTGCAAACAATTTCTTGTGGGCGCCTTTTTATGAAATACGTTATGCCATTGTGGAGGACATGCTTGTTTTTATTTCGGACGAGGCGGATTTGTCTGTGAGCTGCCCATTAGGGAACGGAGATTTGAAAAGGGCAGTAGATGTTTTAGTTCAATTTTTTGAAGAAAAGGGCCGGCCTTTTAAAATGCATTTGGTTTCTCCTGCCCAGTTTGAAAAGCTGGAGGCGCTGTATCCTGGAAGATTTCAAGTAGAATATGACAGGGATGCGGCCGACTATGTATATGAATCGGAACGCCTGATTACATTGTCGGGCAAGAAGCTGCATGGGAAAAGGAATCATATCAATCGCTTTAAAGAAAATTTTCCGGATTGGAGCTACGAGAAGATTTCGGATGCAAACGTGGAAGAGTGCATAGCCATGGCGGAAATCTGGAAGGAGCAAAACGGCTGCATGGAGAAAGGGGAAAAGCACAAGGAATTCTGCGTGACCATAAATGCTTTAAAGATGCGTGAAAAGTTAGGGCTGAAAGGCGGGCTTATCCGGGCTGGCGGGAAGGTAGTGGCTTTTTCGTTGGGGGAGCCTTGCGGGGAAGACATGTTTGTGGTGCATATTGAAAAGGCATTTGCCGAGATACAAGGGGCATACCCCATGATTAACCAGCAGTTTGTGGAGAATGAGGCCGCCAGCTACCGTTATATTAACAGAGAGGAAGACACTGGGGAAGAGGGATTGCGGAAGGCGAAATTGTCCTATGCCCCGGCATTTTTGATGGAGAAGGGGCTTGTGACAGAACGGGCGGAACTGGAATAAAAAAACAGCAGTTGCGGAACTGGAATAGGAGAAAAGATTGAAAATTGAAAATTTTCAATCCCAAGTTTGTGCCTGCACAGCATCCACAAACTTGATGTGCGCAAAAGGCAGCGCAGAAATGGGGTAAAAAATGACACCGATTGAGAAGATGTTGGATTTTATAGATAGAAGCCCGAGTTGTTATCATGCAGTAGAAAATATAGAAAGGGAATTGGAAGCAGCGGGTTTCGTGAGACTGGCGGAGAACCAGAAATGGGAGCTTGCTTATGGCGGAAAATATTATGTGAGCAGAAATGGTTCTTCGGTGATTGCCTTTGCCATCCCTCAGGGAGAGATGAAAGGTTTTCATATGATTGCATCCCATAGTGATTCACCCTGCTTTAAGATAAAGGAGAACCCGGAAATGACAGTGGAAGGCCATTATGTGAAGCTGAATGTGGAAAAATACGGGGGAATGATTCTTTCCACATGGCTGGACAGACCTTTATCGGTGGCAGGCCGCGTGGTGACGGCAGGCAAAGAAGCAGGGATTGCAGAATCAACGGTTGCGGTAAACAGGGATTTGTTAATTATTCCCAATGTGGCAATTCACATGAACCGTGAGATGAACAAAGGTGTGGAGTACAATGTGCAGACGGACATGCTTCCGCTGTATGCTATGGAAAAAGAGGGGAATACCTTACAGGAACTGATAGCCAGGGAAGCAGGGATAGATGCGGAAGAAATTTTGGGGAGCGATTTATTTTTATATAACCGGGAAAAGGGGAGAGTATTTGGCGCTGACAGGGAATTTATCTGCGCCCCCAGGCTGGATGACCTGGAATGTGTGTATGCATCGCTGCAGGCCATGCTGCATGGGCGGCCAAAAAATTATGTGAATTTCATGATTGTATTCGATAATGAAGAAGTGGGAAGTACCACAAAGCAAGGGGCAGCATCGACCTTTTTGAGGGATACGCAAAAAAGGATCTGCGAAGCTTTAGGGATGGCAGAAGGGGATTATTACAGGCTGTTGGCAGGCAGTTTTATGATTTCAGCGGACAATGCCCATGGGGTGCATCCCAATCATCCGGAAAAAGCGGACCCTACCAACCGGCCCTATTTAAATGGCGGGATTGTGATAAAATATCATGGCAGCCAGAAATATACAACGGATGGAGTGTCAACAGCCATAATGAAAAGTATTTGCCGGCGTGCCGGTGTACCTTGGCAAACTTATGCCAACCGTTCGGATATCGCAGGAGGTTCTACCTTAGGGAATCTGTCCGCAGCTCAGGTTCCGGTGGACAGTGTGGATATCGGCCTGCCCCAGCTGGCTATGCATTCGGCCTATGAGACGGCAGGGGTGAAGGATGTGGAATATATGATTCGGGCCATGGAATGTTTTTATGAAGAATAAAAAGTGGTGGATTAAGTTGTGGTAATAAAATCTTTAGCGTTGCTTTAGGAAAAAGTGCTATTATAGAAACAGCATAATGGATTGGAGTGAGGCAGATGAAAATACTAATTGCAGAGGATGATGCCAGATTACTGAAATCCTTGCTGCATATCTTTACTTTGAACAAGTTCAGTGCGGATGGGGTGTCCAGCGGAAAAGAAGCTTTGGAATATGCCCTCACAGGAGAGTATGACGGACTTGTTTTAGATATTATGATGCCTGGGATGGATGGAATTGAGGTTTTAAAAGCACTCAGAAAGGAAAATATCACAACCCCGGCGCTGTTCCTGACAGCCAGAACAGAGGTTTCCCAGAGGGTAGACGGACTGGATGCCGGGGCAGATGATTATCTGCCAAAGCCCTTTTCAACGGCAGAGCTTTTGGCCAGAGTCCGGGCAATGCTCCGGCGGAAGGAAAACTATACCCCGGAGCTTTTGACCTTTGGAGGGCTCACGCTGAATCGGTCTACCTATGAAATTTCGGGTCAGACAAAACGGCAGGCGCTAAGCGGGAAGGAGTACCAGATATTAGAAATGTTGATGGAAAAGCCAGGGATGATTGTTACAGCGGAGCAATTCCTGACACATATATGGGGGTGGAATACAGAGATTGATACAAGTTCAGTATGGGTACATATCTCTAACCTGCGAAAAAAAATCGAAAAAGTTGAAGTTCCTGTCAGTATAAGGTATGTGCGCAGTGCGGGTTATATTCTGGAGGAAGCGCCATGATTTATCATTTGCAAAGAAAGGTCATACGCATATGCGGGGGTTCTGTGATTCTTGTATTTGCGGTAATCTTTTTGCTAATCTATAGTTTCAGCACGAGACAGATCAACGAAACAATGGACGCGCTGACAGACCGGATATCGGATAACGACGGAAGATTTCCGGAATGGAGGGATGACAGGGGGAATCCGGGGATACCTGTGGGATTGCCGGATTTTATGACAATAGAAACGCCATTCAGTACCCGTTTTTTTACTGTACGGTTTGATGAAAACGGCCGGGTGGCTGATGTGGATGTGAGTTCAATTTCTGCAATTACGGAAGAAACGGCACGGAAATATGCGGAAGAAACCTATGAAAGCGGCAAGGAACGCGGCTGGATGGAGGACTATCGGTATAAGCAGTATCAGACAGGGCATGGAAGGACGATCGTTTATGTGGACGGCAGCATGAACCGGTTTATGTCAAACCGGATGCTTTTCGCAGCTGGCGTTGTGCTCATCATTAGCGCTTTCGCCATATGGATGATCGCAATTTTTTTTTCAAAGCATGCAGTCCGTCCAGTAGCAGAAAGTTATGAAAAGCAGAAACAGTTTATCACAGATGCAAACCACGAATTAAAGACTCCGTTGACGCTGGTAATGACAAATTTGGATATACTGGAGGCAGAAATAGGGGAGAATGAGTGGTTATCAGACATTCGCAGCGAAGGTGAGCGCATGGGCGCATTGGTGAACCAACTGGTTGTACTGGCAAGGATGGATGAGGATAAAACAAATCTGGAAATGCAGAGTTTTTCTCTGAGCGATATGATTGTGGACGTTATTTCAGAATTTCAGATGCTGGTGCAGGAGCGTGGAAAAACGCTGGAAGCACAGATTGATCCGAAGGTAGATTATGTGGGTGACGAGACGGCGGTTCGCAGAGTGGTTTCCATTCTTCTGGATAATGCGGTCAAGTATTGTGATGATGGAGGAAGTATCAGACTTAGACTGGAAAAGAAGAAACATCCGGTGCTTTATGTGGAAAACCCATACGCAGATGTGGGTGAGACAGAGCTGGACAAGCTGTTTGACCGATTTTACCGGGCAGATAAAGCAAGGACCTTTACCGGCGGATTCGGAGTCGGCCTGTCCATTGCCAAAGCAATTGTAACACAGCATAGGGGAGAAATTAGCGCTTATAAAAAAGATACAGGCCATATTGGGTTTAAAGTGATATGGCGGCAATAAATGACATTTTTAGAAGGAAGTGGCCACGGCGGCTGCTTCCTTTTCCGTTCACAAATTTTTCACGGCTTTCTTTAGGCTGTCTTTAGTGCCGTTTTGTAAAATCTTAAAGATGACAGAAATTTGCCTGTGTCCTATGAAGGCAAACGACTGTGAAAATAAGTAAGGAGGGTCATTATGATCACAGTAGAACATTTGACAAAATGTTATGGTGATTTCATGGCAGTCAGCGACTTGTCTTTTGAGATTGAGGAAGGGCATGTCTATGGCTTTTTGGGGCCGAACGGCGCCGGGAAATCCACCACAATGAATATTATGACAGGGTGTTTGTCTGCAACGGATGGAACTGTCAGAATTGACGGATACGATATTTTTGAAGAGCCGCAGATGGCAAAAAAACTGATAGGATATTTACCGGAACAGCCGCCTTTGTATATGAATGAGACGCCGGTGGAATATCTGAAATTTGTCGGTGCGGCAAAAGGGCTGAAAGGAATGGAACTGGCACGGCAGGTGGAAGAGGTCATCGATCAGACTAAAATAGGCAGTGTCAGAAATAAACTGATTTCCGCATTGTCGAAAGGATATAAGCAGCGTGTAGGTATTGCCCAAGCACTTTTGGGGAATCCAAAAGTTATTATACTGGATGAACCGACGGTAGGCCTTGATCCGATCCAGATTATAGAAATTCGCGACTTGATCAGGCAGTTGGGTGAAAGCCATACAGTGATTCTAAGTTCCCATATTCTGTCGGAGGTACAGGCAATTTGTGAAAAGGTACTGATTATTGCCAGAGGGAGGCTGGTAGCTTTTGATGCACCGGAAAATCTGGAAAAACTTAGACAATCATCAAACGGCATCGATTTTGCGGTAGAAGCGCTTCCGGAAGAAGCGGAGGAGATTCTGAAAAAAATGGCGGTATACGAGGAATATACGCTGGACGAAGTGGAAACGGGGCTTTTAAGAATTCATGTGAAAGCCGGTACGGACGATATCAGGTCTGAATGCCGGCAGTTGTTCTTTGCATTTGCAGAAAAACAAAAGGCAATTGTTGGCCTTTGTAGGTCTTGGGGCGATGCTTTATAACATCCAGTCGGCAGTGGCAAACTTTGAGTATGTGTTAAGCTTTGTTAGTCTTGGCTTTGTGGTGATCATCCCGATTTTGACGATGAAGGTGATTGCAGAGGAACGCAGGCAGAAAACAGACCAGCTTCTATATTCTCTGCCCATTACAACTTCGCAGATCATTATCGGGAAATATTTGGCTCTTTTAATCGTGTATCTGGTGCCGCTTGTGATTATTTCCTTTTATCCGCTGATTTTTTCCAGATTTGGGGAAGTTTACCTGTTGACATCCTACGGATCTATGTTTGCCTTTTTTATGATGGGGGCGGCATTCATGGCCATTGGCATGTTTATTTCCTCTTTGACGGATAATCTTGGATTTGCCGCAGGAATTGCAATTCCTGTCATTCTCTTGAATTATTACAGCGTGCCGCTGGCAGAGTATGTATCGTCCACGGCTATAGGATCTGCTGTGGCGCTGATTGCGGCAGCTGTTATTCTTGGATTTGTCATACGGTATTTGACAAGAAATGATAATTTGGCTTTTGGAGTCGGGGCAGTTCTTTCCATTGCAATTGCCGGGCTGTTTTTGACGGATAGCGCAGGCTTTGAAGGTTTGCTGCCGGATATTATGACAAAGCTTTCGCTGTTTGAACGTTTTTACAAATTTGTGAATGGTGTATTTGACTTGACAGGAATCGTTTATTATGTGACGGTAATTGTGTTCTTTCTGTTTCTGTCTGTGCAGTCTCTTGAGAAACGGAGGTACAACTGATGAAAAATAAAATTGCATTAAAAGGCGGCTCCTATTCGTTGGTGTTAACAGGAATTGTATTGGCAATTTTGATTGCGGTAAATGTTCTTGCATCCGTGCTGCCATCTACATGGACACAGTTGGATATCAGTTCTGCAAAGCTGTATTCCATCACCAGCAATACAAAAGCAGTGGTCAACGCACTGGAAAAGGATGTGACAATTTACTGGGTGGTCCAGTCGGACAAAGAAGATGATATCATCGAAAATCTATTGGCAAAATATGAAAGCCTTTCGGAACATATCGAGGTAGTAAAGAAAAATCCGGATGTCTATCCCACATTTGCACAGCAGTATACTTCGGAAACTGTTCTGAATAACAGTTTGATTGTGGAGTGCGGCGACAGCAGCCGGTATATCAGCTATGAGGATATTTATCTGACAGAAGCAGATATGGCAAGCTATTCCTATACGACCTCCTTTGACGGCGAGGGAGCGATTACTTCGGCTATTGATTATGTAGTCAGTGAAGATCATCCAAAGCTTTATATGACAGAGGGGCATGGTGAGGCGGAGGTTTCTGCTGTGTTTGCAGAGCAGATTGAAAAGCAGAATATAGAAACGGTTACATTCACATTGTTGAATTCAGACACAATACCGGAAGATGCGGATGTAGTACTGATTCATGCGCCAGCCAGTGATATTTCGAAGGAAGAGAAGGATATGCTGGCAGAATACACTAAAAACGGCGGTAAGCTGATGGTGATGGCAGGGCCGGCAGAAGACGGGGTATTGACGAACCTGTACAGCCTGCTTGGGGATTATGGCGTGGAGGCGGCAGAAGGTATTGTGGCAGAAGGCGACAGGAATTATTATGCTTTCCGGCAGCCTTATATTCTCCTGCCGGACATGGCGGAGCATGAGATCACGAACCCGCTGATAGAAGGCAATTATTATGCAATTATGCCAATTGCCCAGGGGCTGACCGTTACAGATACGACAGGCTCTGTCACACAGCTTTTGACTACATCGGAAACGGCCTATAGCAAAGCTGCCGGGTATGCGATTGAAACCTATGAGAAGGAAGAGGGAGATGTGGACGGACCGTTTGCAACGGCGGTAGCGGTTGACTGCGGCAGCGGAGGCCGGATGGTATGGTTTGCGTCTTCTAATTTCCTGGACGATATGTATAATGCTTATTCATCCGGCGCCAATCTGGATTTGGGCATGAATGCGCTTTCTTTTATGATTGGCGAACGGGAAGCGGTAGCAATCCGGAGCAAATCTTTAAACTATAGTTACCTGACGATTAATGAGTCTGCGGCATCTTACCTGAAGGTAATGATGATCGGTGTTTTTCCGCTGGCATTTTTGGGATATGGCGTCTATGTAATTGTGAGCAGAAGGAGGCGGCAAAATGAAACGGTCTAAAAGATTATATGTATTATCAGGGGTACTTGCCGTCATTTGCGGTGTGACTTTTGGAGTCAGCCGGTATGAGCAGCGAAAGGAGGAAATCAGAAACAGCGATGAAATCATCCTGGAACTGGCGGCAGAGGATGTGACGGCGCTTTCGTGGGAATATGACGAGACAAAATTGGCTTTCCATAAGAATGAAAAATGGCTGTATGACGATGATGAGGCCTTTCCGGTCAGCGAAGAAAAAATGAACGAACTGCTGGGGCTGTTTGAGTCCTTTGGCGTGTCCTTTGTTATTGAGAATGTGGAGGATTACAGCCAGTATGGATTGGATGACCCGACATGCAGTATCCATATTGAAACGACAGAGGAAAGCTATGAGGTGGAATTGGGCGGCTACAGCACAATGGATGAGCAGCGGTACATTTCCATTGGGGACGGTAATGTATATCTGGTATCTGCAGATCCGATGGAAACCTATGGGATTGAATTGAAAGACATGATTTTACATGATGAAACACCTTACATTGATTGGGCGGATAACATTACGTTTGCGGGAAGCGAAAATTATAACATTATCTATCAGGAAGAAAGTGATGATACTTATCATGAGGAGGACGTTTATTTCGCCAATGATGAGAATGGGCATCTGCCTTTGGATACGGATACCGTAAAGAGTTATCTTTCCTCTATCGGCAGTCTGGGATTAACCAACTATGTGTCTTACAATGCAACAGAGGAAGAACTGGCTGTCTATGGGCTGGATGATCCGGAACTGACAGCAACGGTGCAGTACATGGTGCCAAAGGAAGATGCGGAGGATGATGACGGCACGGACGAAGAAACAGAAGAAGTTAAAACTTTTGTTCTGCATATTTCCAGGTCCGCCGAAGAAAAGGCAAAAGTGAAAGATGATGAGTCTTCGGAAGAAAACGATACATCGGATGACTATGAAGTTGAGGAAGAATCTGTGCCTGCCTATGTACGGGTCGGCGAGTCTCAGATCATCTATGAGATTACAGAAACGGAATATGAATCGTTAATGGATGTATCTTATGATAAACTGCGTCATCAGGAAATTTTCTGGGCTGATTTTGACAAAGTAACTCAGGTTGATGTTTCGCTGGAGGGCCAGACATATACTTTGATTTCCAAGGAAGAGGATGAAGAAAATGTATGGTTTTATGGGGAAGAAGAGATTGCTGTAGACGATTTCAGGACGGCTCTCGCAGTGCTTACGGCAACGGAATTTCGGGAAGAGGAAAACGGCGATAAAGAAGAACTCGGCATGACGATTTATTTGAATGATGAAAACTACCCGACAGTGCACATTGGCCTGTACCGGCGGGATGGGGATTACTGTATGGCTGTAGTGGACGGTGAACCGACAGCCCTTGTGGCAAGAAGTAAAGTTGTGGATTTAGTGGAAGCAGTAAATGCTATTGTACTGAATTAGGGATTTTCGTAAATCCAATTCTGAAACGATATACCGGGGAAGAGCATATAATTTTAGAAACAGAACCTTAAGGGTGTTTATGAATTCTCAGAAGTTGGAAAATTTATTGAATCTGGCATTGGATTCTACTATGGAGGAACGGGAAAAGTCGCTGGATTTGGATGTGGGATATGAAGCGGCAGAGGAAAGGTGGGAGTTAATTGTAAAATATAATGGGGATTTAAGCAGGCTGAATGGGCCGGTGATAACTGTAGAGGAGTTAATTGCGGGCTATGCCATAGTTACTTTGCCGCAGGAATTGATTGCATCCTTTGTGGAACTGGAGGAAGTGGAATATGTAGAAATGCCAAAAAGGCTATATTTTTCCTTGCAAAGGGGGAAAGAAGTTTCCTGTATTCCGCCAGTGACAGCAAGGGAACCTTATTTAAGCGGGAGCGGAATCCTGGTGGCAGTTATCGACTCGGGCATCGATTATGTGAGTATGGATTTTCGGAATAAAGATGGAAGCAGCAGGATAAGTTATCTATGGGATCAAAGTCTGATGCCGGATGAGGAAAGGGGGATGCTGCCGCCGGAAGGCTATGGGATAGGGGTGGAATTCAGCCGTGGGCAGATTGACGAAGCCTTGAAGGCGGAAGGGGCGGAAGGGAATTTTCGCTTAGTTCCCAGCATGGATGTGACGGGCCATGGAACGGCAGTGGCGGAAATTGCGGCCGGGAATGGGAATTCTTGATTTATTTCTATAATTTCCATATTAGTTATCTCTATTAACCGATAAAACATATCAATATATGCATATTCTTTATTCCTATATGGAAAAACGAAATATTCTTCTATTGTAATTACAGATGATACAAATTTTTTGTCTTTGTTATATCCATTTTCAAAAAATTTTTTTACTCTTTCGTAGTATTGTGGATTATTACTATCTTTTTCAATAAAATATATAAAAGGCGCTGTATCAACAAAAACTTTTTTAAAATCTATCATTCTCCCGCATCTCCCTCATATATTCTTCCACATTTCTCCCACGTTCACTTGGTACCACAAAGCTATCCCAGTCCACAGGTGCTTTCCTGACCTTATTTTGAGGATAATTCAATAATGTAACTACTACTTCTGCTCCATCATATTCCCTTATATCATCATCTTCAATAATAACTGTATTCCCCTGTACGATTCCCTTTACAGCTGCTAACATGATAAATACCTCCTATTGATTCCCTTTTTTCCTTTAAATCCCCATTTGTTTATTATAATTGACTATTATTCCAATTACAAGTCTTCCCAAATAATAAAAAAATTTCCCATCACAATGGAAACAATGCCAAGCCATGCTACATAGTATAAACCATAAATAAAAAATTTTTGGAGGCAACACTATGAGTGATTTAACAGCAACAAACTGCGGCTGCGGCACAAGCACAAGATCCGGCTGCGGATGTAATTCTATTATTTGGATTCTGATCCTGCTTTGCTTCTGCAACGGCGGCGACAGCAGCGATGGCTGCGGGTGCGGCGGCGGCCTTTTTGGCGGCAACGGCTCCGGCTGTGGATGCGACAATATGATTTGGATTCTCCTTCTGCTCTGCTGCTGCGGAAACTCTTTCTAAAGCTGCGGATCGGGCACATCTTGAAAATAGGCTCTTATGAGCCTATTTTCTCTTAAGTGCCATTCACGTATATTTTATTTTCACCATACATAAGATTTAAAAAGGCAAATGGGGGCAGAACGCCTTTGAAAGCGCATTCCCGCCGTCCGGCAGAAAGCAGTTTTCAAACGTGTTCTAAGGTAGATTATGGAAACAAACGAACATGACAATATCATCGCTTTCGATACATTATATACAAACAACCACATACAGATGCTTAAAATTGTCATGCCCTATTTCGATGCCCGAGTTCAAGGACAGCTGGCTGTTTACATCAAATACCTGGAATTCCGGCATACTCTTGACTATTTTTCCCGCCCCCATGAGTTAAGCGGCTGCTCCTTTCATAAAGAAGAATTCAATATAAACAAAATCTGCTCCCAGCTTTCCCCGTTCTGCAGCAGCGCGGAAAAAGAAAAGCTGGAACGGATAGCCGGTATTTTCCGTTCTATAGAAATGTACAAGGAAATGAGCCGTACGATGGAAATGATGAAGGAATTTGCCCCGGATCTGTTTGCAAATGGCCTGGGCAGCATGTCCCCTTCGGGAGATGCCATAGATTCCCCGGAAGGCAGTGATGCAAATTCCTCAAATCAGCCAAATCAACAGAACAATACTATGATGGAAATGCTCATGGGCATGCTTTCCCCTGAGCAGAAGTCCATATTTGAAATGTTTGGAGGTAATAGCACACATGAATCAGACGGAATGGATGAATGACCCTTTGGTTGCCGGCATCGACAAGACAAAACTGCAGTTTCTTCAGATGCTTGTCTTCGAAGGCCAGAATCTTACGAAAGAGCAAATGCTCCCCTTTCTTATGTCCGTAGCGCAGAAAGGGAAAAAACAAAATATTTCCTTTGACGATAACGAAATAGATGCTATCGTAACTGCGCTGCAAAAATATTCCACACCGGAAGAAATTAATAAAATAAATAAACTGATGGCCTTGAAGAAGAAACGTTAAACGGGAACAGGGGTGTGTCGCAACAGTCCAGACAAGCCGGAACTGTTATGATATATCGCCCCTGTTCCCATTTTCCGTTGATTATATGCAATTATAACATGATGTTTCGTTCATTACATGTCTTTCAGGACGTTACCGCCATGATTTTTCCGGCAATTACGGTTTCGCCACAATATTCACAAGCCTTCCCGGCACATAAATCTCTTTCACAATATTCCCGCTCAGCTTGCCTTTTACCGCTTCTTTCCCGGCTGCGATGGCATCCTCTTTACTGATGTCGCTGGCCACCTGGATAGTAGCCCGTACTTTGCCGTTCACCTGGACAGCGATTTCCACCGTTGCCTCTATAGTCTTTGCTTCCTCAAATTCCGGCCATGATGCCTGATAAACTTTTCCTTCAAAACCTACCAGTTCCCACAATTCCTCCGTAATATGAGGCGCTACCGGATTTAACATGGTAAGCAGAGTCTTAAACTCGCCTTTTGTCACGGCGTTTTTCTTATAAAAATCATTAATAAGCGCCATCATTGCCGCAATGGCTGTATTGTATTTCAGGCTTTCAAAGTCATTGCTCACTTTTTTGATGGTCTGGTGCATTTTCGTTTCCAGATCCTGGCTGTAACCGTCTCCTTCCGTCAGGATATCCTGCAGCTTCCATACCCTTTCCAAGAAACGGCGGCAGCCCTTTACGCCGTCCTCCGACCAGGCTGCGCTCAATTCAAATGCGCCGATGAACATCTCATAGGTCCGCAAAGTATCCGCACCGTAATCCCTTACGATATCGTCCGGGTTCACCACATTTCCCCTGGACTTGCTCATTTTCTCCCCATTAGAGCCCAAAATCATCCCATGGGAAGTACGCTTCTGGTATGGTTCAGGACAGGGCACTACTTTCTCATCATATAAAAACTTATGCCAGAACCGGGAATATAACAGATGCAGGGTGGTATGCTCCATCCCTCCGTTATACCAGTCCACCGGCATCCAATATTCCAATGCCTCTTTGCTGGCCAGAGCATTCTCATTTTTGGGGTCCGTATAGCGTAAGAAATACCAGGAAGAACCGGCCCATTGGGGCATGGTATCCGTTTCCTTTTTGGCAGGCCCGCCGCAGCAAGGGCAAGTGGTATTTACCCAATCCGTCATTGCAGCCAAAGGTGACTCCCCGTTATCGGTAGGCATATAGCTTTCCACCTCCGGCAGTTCTAAAGGAAGTTCGCTTTCATCCAACGGAACAAACCCGCATTTTTCACATTCCACAATAGGAATCGGCTCGCCCCAATAACGCTGCCTGGAGAACACCCAATCCCTTAACTTAAAGTTGGTCTTCTTCGTTCCGATACCCTTTTCCGTAAGGAATTCCACAATCTTTTCCTTCGCCTCCGCCACGTTCAATCCGTTCAGGAAATCCGAATTCACCAGCATGCCTTCGGCCACATCCGTGTAAACGGCTTCCTCTACACCCACAGGGCTTCCGGCAACTACCTCCACAATAGGCAGCCCGAACTTTTTCGCGAATTCCCAGTCTCTTTCATCATGGGCAGGCACCGCCATAATCGCCCCTGTTCCATATGTCATCAATACATAATCGGAAATCCAGATGGGAATTTCTTTCCTATTCACCGGATTGATAGCCGTCAGCCCATCGATGGCCACACCGGTCTTCTCCTTGGCCAGCTCCGTCCTCTCAAAATCCGATTTTCTCGCTGCCATCTCCCGGTATGCCACCACATCGTTCCAGTTTTTAATCTCATCCTTATACTTATCTATCATCGGATGCTCGGGGGACAGCACCATATAGGTTACGCCGAACAGCGTATCCGGCCTTGTGGTATATATCCTTAAAGTCTCTTCCTTATCCTTTACCCGGAAATCCACTTCCGCACCTTCAGACTTGCCAATCCAGTTCTTCTGGGATACTTTCACCCGTTCCACATAGTCCACGCTGTCCAAATCCCTAATCAGCTGATCCGCATATTCGGTAATTTTCAGCATCCACTGGCTCTTCACCTTACGGACTACCTCTGCCCCGCACCGCTCGCACACGCCGTTGACCACTTCCTCATTGGCCAATCCTACCTTACAGGACGTGCACCAGTTAATGGGCATCTCACTCTTATAGGCCAATCCGGCCTTAAACAGCTTTAAGAAAATCCACTGAGTCCATTTATAGTATCCCGGGTCCGTCGTATTGATTTCCCTTTCCCAGTCAAAGGAATAGCCCAGGGCATGGAGCTGCCCTTTAAAACGCTCCACATTGTTCTTCGTCACCATCTTCGGGTGGATATGGTTTTTAATGGCATAATTCTCGGTAGGAAGGCCAAAAGCGTCCCATCCCATGGGATAAAGCACATTGTACCCCTGCATCCTCCTCTTTCTGGCCACGATATCCAACGCCGTATACGGCCTGGGATGTCCTACATGAAGCCCCTGCCCTGACGGATATGGGAATTCCACCAAAGCATAATACTTTGGCTTCGAATAATCGTCCGAAGTCGCAAACGCCCTCTCCTCATCCCAAATTTTCTGCCATTTTAATTCTACCTCTCTGTGATTATACGGTTCTGCCATCTTTCTTTTGCTCCTTTATTATCCATCTTTTTCTAAATCCTGATCATTATCGTCAATACATACCGGCCATAAAAACACTCTAAAACACCGATAATTCTATACTTTTTCCCCTCTCCTGTCAAGTGCCGGAATGCACATTAGCGGATGGCTTGTAACAGTTCAGCCCAGGACTTTGCACTTGCTGCAAAGTCCGTACGAGTACGTCAATTTAGCCAAGAAAGCATCTGCCCCTCGCCGAAGGCGATTCGGAATGGGCAGATCTCGTAACAGGGAAGCCTAAAGGCTGAACTGTTACGATGGCTTGTAACAGTTCAGCCTTTCGGCTTCCCTGTTACAATGGCTTTCACCTGGTGCAGCCCATATCCTTCCGTATAGCTGAATGTAATGTCATCGCCCACCTGATATTTTAATATGCCAATCAAATCATTATTCGCCATATTCAGATCAAAAATATCCTCACTGTTTTCCAGGCCTACATAATAATGAGTGGTCCCCTCCAAGACAATCGGCGCAATAAAATCTATTTTTCCGGACATTTCTTTATTCAAATCCGTATTTTCCGACACAATTCCATTGGTATTCAGCAATTCGGTGTAATTCCCTTCGCACTCCTGCACCGTATCGCCAATGGCCACCCACTGATATTTCTGGACATTCACCATGGCATACTTTTTCACCAGCCCTGCTGCGTCCTTTAGCGCCATAAAATAAGTAGGTTCATCGGCAATATTTAAAAGCAGCGGAAACGTGGCCCGGTATCCCAGATTCTGCACCTGGCCTTCCGCCGAAGACATGGCCGAATCCTCAATGGCCCCTTCCACTTTGTAATAGCGCGTCTCCATAGTTCTCTGATTCATCAGCACGAACCCCACATTGGACTGGTCGCCGCTTACGCTGGTCACACCGGTATATACCCACACATCGTCTTCCAACGCGATATAATTATATCCGTTGGTAGACTGCAGACAGTCCTTCTGCCCTAAGACCGAATTGAAATACCCGTTTTTATATAACCCCGAATAATCATACAAATCCATCAACAACTCCGCCGAATATACCTTATCAATCCACTGGGGCACATCCTCCACCGCATAATCAATGCATTCCCCGGTCACCGCGTTGCAGAGGACCACCCTGCCCACTGTCTGTCCGCCAAATAGTCCGATATTAAACTTTTTCACCGGGCATACCCAATAAGGCGTTCCCTCTTCATCAATTTCAAAGAAAATCTGGCTGTCAAAAATATAAGTGGGGAAATGAAACCGCAAATGCCGATAAAGATTCCTGTTAAAATATTCTGATTTGGAATACTTAATCCCCTGTTCCAGTTTCACACACTCCGTGTTCTGGGTCGTCATGTCAATCAGGATATACGCCGGTATCCCCTCGCTCTGATTCGTCAGCCACTTAATCGGGCTGGCATAAGAGAGCGGAGTCACCCTCACAGGAACCCCCTGGTAGTTAATCTGGGAATAATCGCCGGCTACCTCGAACTGGGATACCATATCTACCATGCTCCCCATCTTCCGATTGCCTAAAAGCGCCGCCGACTCCTTGTCCAGCAAAGGAATCGTACGGTAATCCACTTCCTTAATATCCGCCGTAAACTCCCTCTCCTGTATGGTTAAAAGCGCCTGATATTTCCTGGCATTCACAATCGGCGAGGAAAGAATGCTGCCAATCAGGTAAATCCCCACAACAACGGCCAGCAAAATCCCCATTCCTTTCAGTACCTTGCTGTCTTTCAGGCCATAAGTGTTGAACTTAATGCCTAATTTCCCCAGCACTTCCGATTCCACATATTCCTTCCCCGCCTTCTTAGCCGCATAGACCGCCATAATCACCAGCAAAATGGTAATAATAAACATCCAGAAACCGGAAGAATGAATATTAAGCGCCGGCAGCGAAATATAATAATACACAAAAGCCGCCGCCAACCCCGCCAAAATAAATATCAAGTTACGCATCCACTTTTTCATACTAACCTCCATGTTACAGCTTTGCTGTGACTCAAATCTGGATGAGTCGAATATTCTCTCCGCCCCTTCACAGAATATCCCCATACATCCTCACCAGTTCCTCTTCCAGCTTCAAAAACTGGGGGATATATTCCTCCAAAATACGCTTTACCAAATCATTCGCGGCATTTCCATTATAAATATGAGCCATATCATTCCTGTCTTTCAGCATATCCAGCCAAATATCACCATCGAAAAAAGGATACACTGCGTATGCTTCCTTTATAATCCCCCTGGGCGACCCTGTAACCGATGCCTTACTGCCCTCATAAGCTAATAATTCCTTCAGAAGCTTCCATCCTAATTCAAACTGTACGGAAAATTTATCAATAACTCCGCCGATGACAAATTCATTCTTCAAATCCTCCTTATCCGCCCGCGCCAACACACGTAGATTCGAAGCATAATTCTCAAATTTTTTCATATAATACTTTCCCCTCCCTAGCAATCACCTGAAGCAGCTCATCCTGTACATCTTCATCCAAGTTCACCACATCATATTTCAATGGTGTAGATGTTTCTTCGTCCACATCCAAAGCAAAACGGGCGGTATTTCCACCGCATACGGCCAAGTCAATATCGCTGGCACGCCCATAATCACCTCTTGCCCTGGATCCGAACAAAATCACCTTTTCTACTTCATTCCTTTTTGCCAGAGCACATATCTCTTTCACCACATCTTTTTTTATTCCTGTTTCTTTCATATGTCATCATCCTCAAATTCGATTACCGCACCCATGCTGCCACGCAGGCTTTTGGCCCTTCCAAACTCCCCAGCCAGGGCTTTTGACTCCCGAATCCTACAATATAAAAAGAATAACACTTAAATACCCCGCTGGCAAGCAAAAACGCCGATACCCCACGGAAATTAAAAACCAATCCCCGTAGAATACCGGCATCATCCATCTTTAGCCTGCCTTAGTCATCGCTGCCCTCAGCCACTTTCGCCGCCCTTGCAGCCACTTCCTTGCTCTGTACATCGCTGGGAGCCTGCTCATATCTGGCAAATTTATATTCATAAGTACCGCGTCCGCCTGTCATGGAACGCAAATCCGTGCAGTACCCGAACAACCCTGTCATCGGGATATCCGCTTCGATAATCTGCTTTCCTGACACCGGGTTCATACCAAGCACCCTTCCCCTTCTCTTATTCAGGTCGCCCATAACATCGCCCGTATAAGCATCAGGAACCGTTACTTTGATATTTGCGATGGGCTCTAAGAGCACCGGGTTCGCTTCCATAAAGCCTTTCTTAAATGCCTGGATGGTGGCCATCTTGAACGCCATTTCTGAAGAGTCTACCGGATGGTAAGAGCCATCGTACAATACGGCCTTCACACCTACTACCGGGTATGCTGCCAAAGGCCCCTTCTGTACGGAATCCTGCAAACCTTTTTCCACTGCCGGGAAATAGTTCTTAGGCACTGCACCTCCTACCACCTCCTGCTCGAATTCAAAAGACTTCTCCAGGTTATCCAACGGTGAGAACCGCATCTTTACATGGCCGTACTGCCCGTGTCCGCCGGACTGTTTCTTATATTTGTATTCCACATCGGAAGTCTTCCTGATTGTTTCGCGGAATGCCACCTTAGGCTCAGAGAGTTCTATCTCCACCTTATATTCATTGGCAAGCTTGCTGGCAATTACTTCCAGATGCAAATCGCCCATACCGTAAATCAATGTCTGCCTGTTTTCCGCGTCATTTACTACCTTTAATGTCTGGTCTTCATGAGCCATCTTCTGCAGAGACTGGGAAACTTTATCAATATCGGCTTTGTTTTTCGCCTTGTATCTCATATAAGTATACGGTGTGGATATTTCCGTCTTGCCGTACTTGACCGTTGTAGCCTTCGTGGAAAGGGTATCACCGGTCCTGGCTGCTGTCAGCTTGGCAATAGCGCCGATATCGCCGGCATGCAGTTCCTTGATTTCCAACGGCTTACTTCCCTGCATCACATACAGCTTGCTCACCTTTTCCTCAATATCCTTATCGCTGTTATAAATCAAATCATCCACTTTCAGCACGCCCGAACATATTTTTACCAAAGAATATTTTCCAATAAACGGGTCTACAATCGTCTTAAAGATATAAGCTGATTTGGTCTTGGAAAAATCATAGTTAGCTTCAAAAATCTCATTCGTTCTCAGGTTAATCCCTGCCACTTCTTTATTTTCCGGGCTGGGCATATATTTTACAATATCGTCTAACAGGGTATAAATCCCCTGGCACAATACGCTGGAGCCCATAGTCATCGGCACAATGGAGCCGTCAATTACGTTCGTACGCAAAGCCGCCCTGATTTCCGCATCGGAGAATGTCTCCCCGCCGAAATAACGCTCCATAAACTCTTCGCTCGTCTCGGCCACCGCTTCCATAAGGGTATCCTTGCAAAGCTGCAGATTTGCCTTGCTGTATTCCGGCACCTCACAGTCAACCACTTCTTTCCCCTGCCACCTGTGGCCGGTTTCCGTAATAACATTCACATAACCTACAAATTTCTCATTTTCCCTGATAGGCAGATGGAAAGGAGCCATTTTCTTGCCGTAAGATTTGGTCATGTCCTCCACAACCTGGCGGAAAGAAGCATTATCCACATCCATATCCGTTACGAAAATAAAACGAGGCAGCTTATACTTTTCGCACATTTCCCATGCCTTTTCCGTTCCCACTTCTACGCCCGCTTTTCCGGAAACAACGATAATCGCCGCATCCGCTGCCGCTACCGCTTCTTCCACTTCCCCTACGAAATCAAAAAATCCAGGAGTATCCAAAATATTTATTTTAATTCCTTCCCATTCCACCGGGATTACCGATGTGGAAATGGAAATCTGCCTCTTTTGCTCTTCTTTCCCATAATCGCTTACCGTATTGCCGTCGGATACCTTGCCCATCCTGGAAGTAATACCAGATAAATAAGCCATCGCTTCCACCAGGCTGGTCTTTCCGCTTCCCCCATGGCCGAGCAGCACTACGTTTCTAATCTTGTCAGTTGTGTAAACATTCATATGAATTCCTCCGATTTTTGCTGTTTTTGGGCATTGTGCCTAGTCTATATTTAAATTGTTCTACCGCACTTTTTACTCCCATGTGTATATTTTACTAAAATTGTCCGCATATTACAAGCAAAATAAAACATTTTGAATAGCAAATTTCTAAAAAATTGATTTCCCTGATTTGACGGAATCTTTTGTTGACTTTCACGCGTTGAAGTGGTATATTGTCCATGGCTGTACTTTTCAGAACTATTTTATTTTTGATTATATTATACCTAATAAAACAGACGGAGATGAAAATTAACTATGATTATTGTAATGAAACCAAACGCTTCACCTAAAAGCATTGAATCCGTTGTCTCTTTCATAGAAAACAGCGGGCTCAATACCCACCTTTCCCAAGGGGAAGAGGTCACCATTATCGGAATCGTTGGCGACAAGGCCAAACTCCCTACGGAAAACCTGATTAGCTTTAAAGACGTGGACAGGATTGTCCCTGTAACGGAGACCTATAAACTGGCCAATAAGAAATTCCACCCAGAGCCAACTGCCGTGCAAGTGGGAAACACATTTATCGGCCCCGGTTCTATGTCCATTATGGCCGGCCCCTGTGCCGTAGAATCGGAAGAGCAGCTAATGTGCATCGCCCAGGCCGTAAAAAAGTCCGGCGCTTCTATTTTACGGGGCGGCGCCTACAAACCACGCACCTCCCCCTATTCTTTCCAGGGCCTTAAAGAAGAAGGGCTTCGCTATATGCAGGCTGCTGGAAAGGAAACAGGGCTGGCCACCATCTGCGAGGTGGTATGTCAGGAGGCCATCGAAGCGGCAGTAAAATATGTGGATATGATTCAAATCGGCGCCAGAAACATGCAGAACTTTATCCTTCTGAAAGAAGCCGGCCGTTCCGGGCTTCCAGTCCTTCTGAAAAGAGGGCTGTGTGCTACTGTGGAAGAATGGCTCAATGCGGCAGAGTATATCATTGCAGAGGGCAATCCCAATGTGGTTTTATGCGAACGGGGGATTCGTACCTTTGAAACGGCCACCCGCAATACGTTGGACTTAAGCGCCATTCCTGTTTTAAAAGGAAAGACCCATCTGCCTGTTATCGCAGACCCTTCCCATTCCACAGGTTCCTATAAATATGTGGCGCCTATGGCAAAGGCAGCGGTGGCCTGCGGGGCGGACGGCCTGATGATAGAAGTTCACAACAATCCCGCATGCGCCCTTTCCGACGGCCCCCAGTCGCTGACTTTTGAAAAATTCGATAAGCTGACAGCGGAACTGGCGCCATTCTGCACCCTTGTAGGACGTACATTTGAAAGATAACTTATGGATAGGATTATAGAAAGGGCATATTTTATGGATGGATTAAAAGACGGATTAAAAATAGGCTTTATCGGTTTCGGCCTTATTGGCGGCTCTATCGCCAAAGCGCTCCGGGCTTCCCTGCCGGATGTCCGGATTATCGTATATGATGTAAATAAAGCCACTTTGGAGCAGGCCCTTCGAGAAGGCGTTGCCAACCAGGCTGTCAGATCTATTGATATCTCTTTTTCCGGCTGTAACTATATCTTCCTGTGTGCCCCCGTTTCCATCAATGATGAAAACCTGATAACGTTAAAGCAATTCCTCTCCCCTTCCTGCACCCTCACCGATGTAGGAAGCGTAAAAGGGGGCATCCACCGGCATATCGAAGCACTGGGGCTTTCCGCCCAGTTTATCGGCGGCCATCCCATGGCCGGGAGCGAACGTTTCGGGTATCCAAACTCCAAAGCCCGCCTTTTGGAAAATGCCTATTACATCCTTACCCCTTCCAAAGAAACCTCCGCCGAAAAGCTGGAAGGCTATCGCAACCTGGTGGCCGCTATGGGCGCTATCCCCCTTGTTCTGGACGCGGCACAGCATGACTTTGTCACCGCCGCCATCAGCCATCTGCCCCATATTATCGCTTCTTCCCTTGTCCATCTGGTAAAGGAAAGCGATTCCCCTGAGGGCACGATGAAAATGGTTGCCGCCGGCGGATTTAAAGATATCACCCGGATTGCCTCTTCTTCGCCGGATATGTGGCAGCAAATCTGCCTGACAAATACGGATAATATTGTCCGCCTTTTGGAGAATTACATCCAATCCCTTTCTTCCCTGAAAGAGACCCTTTCCGCCAGGGATGCCAGTTCCATCTACCGCTTTTTTGATGGTGCGCGGGTTTACCGGGATTCCTTTATCGGGACTTCCAGCGGCCCGATTAAAAAATCCTTTTCCATTACCGTTGATATTGCCGATGAAACCGGGGCACTGGCTTGTGTTGCCACCACTCTGGCCCAACAGCACATCAGCATTAAAAATATCGGGATTGTCCACAACCGGGAATTGGCAGAAGGTGCCCTGCGGATAGAATTTTATGAGGAAAATGCCATAAAAACAGCCGCAGACCTTTTAAAAAGCCGCGGCTATACCGTATTTCTTTAATATTGCTTTCATGGCCTCTCAAAACCAGGCGCAGCGAGACTTCGAGAGACTATTTTATATGACAGGAAAGTCATTCGTCCTCATCCTCATCTTCCCTCACCCCGATTACTTCGTAAACGGCAATGCGGAATTTATCGATATCGGACAACCCCATCAGCTGTGCCCCATAGAAATAACCGTTTTCCCCCCGGTCCAGCTTACGCACAATCTTTAACAAGGCGGGAATTACCTCCTGCGTCCATATGACGATGGAAGACTGGTAAATCGCCCCTTCCTCTAATTCCTGCTTACAGTTAAATCCCATCCCTGATTTAGACAAATCTTTGATATCAATGCTGACTTCCTCGTCCTTTCCGTTATCAATCCTCTTCACCGTAATCGTGGACTGCAAATCCATTCTTTTCGCTTTTCTTCTCTCTTCCATAACCCCACACAACTCCTTTTACTCAAATTTTGTGCTCTTCGTGAATGCAAATTTTTCTATGCTCAACCGCTATGTTCCATGCAGCCATCCAGCCATAGACCAAATATCTGCTCTATTTTCCCTCATTAATAGAATATAACATTATTCGAAATTTGTAAAGGAATCTGTGATAAACATCGCATCCCCAAAGCTAAAAAAACGATACCGCTCTTCCACCGCAGCCCGGTAAGCCGCAAGCACATTATCCTTCCCCGCCAGGGCGGACACAAGCATCACCAGAGTGGATTCCGGTAAATGGAAATTGGTTATCAGGGCATCCATCACTCTAAACCGGTATCCCGGATAAATAAAAATGTCCGTATTCCCGCAGCACTCCTCCAACATCCCGTTTTCATCCGCCGCGCTTTCTATCGTCCGGCAGCTGGTAGTTCCTACGCAGATGACCCGTTTACCGCTTTGTTTGGCCCGGTTTATCTTTTCTGCGGCATCTTTTCCCACCTGATAATATTCGGAATGCATATGGTGTTCCAATATGTTCTCCGCCTTCACCGGGCGGAATGTGCCAAGCCCAACATGCAGAGTGACATAAGCGATTTCCACACCTTTTTCTTCTATCCTGCTAAGCAGTTCTTCCGTAAAATGCAGCCCGGCCGTAGGTGCAGCCGATGATCCCTCATACTTTGCGTATACGGTCTGGTAACGGTTTTTGTCCTGAAGCTTATGGGTAATATAAGGCGGCAGGGGCATCTCCCCCAGCCTGTCCAACACTTCTTCAAAAATCCCTTCATAGGAAAACCGAACCAGGCGGTTGCCTTCCTCCACCACCTCCAGCACTTCCCCTTCAAGCAGGCCGTCTCCAAAGCTTAGCCTTGTTCCCGGCTTCGCCTTCTTGCCCGGCTTTACCAAAGTTTCCCAGACATCCTTTTTTCGCCGTTTTAACAAAAGCAGCTCCACTGCCGCCCCGGTGTCTTCTTTTATCCCCATCAGCCGGGCCGGTATCACCTTTGTGTTATTCAGCACCAGACATTCGCCCGGTGCTAAATAATTGATAATTTCGTGAAATATATGATGCTCCCATTCCCCTGTATGCTTATTTAACAGCATCAGCCGGGAATCGGAACGAGTCTCCAGCGGGTCCTGGGCAATCAGTTCCTCCGGCAGCTCATAGTAAAAATCTGTTTTTTTCAATCCATCCATCGCGTCCTGCTTTCTTTTCTTTCCAATTGGGCAGGGGTTCTTCCCCTATGCCCTAATCAAGCAGGGAAGACCCAATGTCATTTAGTTAGCACCTTACCCAGCCGTGAGGAATCACACCTACATTTCCGCATTGCGCAAAAAGGCCACATATCCTCGTTTTGCTTCATAAACATCCGCCTTGCTGGTAGCTTCCCATGGAGCATGCATGTTTAATACCGCCACACCGCTGTCAATAACATTCATCCCATAGAGCGCCAGAATATAAGCGATGGTTCCGCCGCCGCCCAAATCCACTCTTCCCAATTCCGCCGTCTGGAAATGTACTTGTTCTTTCTCAAAAATCATCCGGATATGGCCCAAATATTCCGCATTGGCATCGTTGGAACCGGATTTTCCTCTCGCACCGGTAAACTTATTGAATACCATGCCATTGCCCAGGTATGCCACGTTTTTCTTATCGAAGCTGGATGCGAAGGATGGGTCAAAGGCACTGCTCACATCGGAAGAGAGCATACAGGAAGATGCCAGGCATCTTCTCACGTTCAGTTCGCTATATTCTCCAGCCAGTTCCATCACTTCCGCCACCATATTTTCAAAAAATCTGGATTGCATCCCTGTAGCGCCTACGCTTCCGATTTCTTCTTTGTCCACCAGAATGCAGCAGGCCGTCCTTTCCACGTCCTCAATTTCAAGCATAGCTTTTAAGGAAGAAAATGCGCACACTCTGTCATCCTGCCCATATGAGAGAATCATGCTTCTGTCAAATCCGGCTTCCCTGGCTTTTCCCGCAGGCACTACTTCCAGTTCTGCGGAAATAAAATCTTCCTCCTCTATATCATAGCTTTCCTTCAAAATAGCCAGGACACCTTTTTTCACCGCATCCTTTCCCGGCTCTTTCCCATCCTTTTCATCCTTTTTATTTTCTTCACCCTTATTCTCTTCTTTGTCTTTCTTAAAGAAAAGAGGCTTATTGCCAATGATGACATCCAGCGCTTCCCCCTCTATCACTTTCGCTGCCTTCTTTTCCAGCTGCTCCGTTGCCAGATGAATCAGCAAATCGGAGATAAAAAATACCGGGTCATCTTCGCTTTCCCCGATGTTTACTTCTACCGTTGTACCGTCCTTCTTTACAACTACCCCATGAATAGCCAGGGGAATTGTTACCCACTGGTATTTTTTCACGCCTCCGTAATAATGGGTATCCAAATAGGCAAAACCCCCATCTTCATACATCGGATTCTGCTTTACGTCAAGCCTGGGAGAGTCGATATGGGCACCTAAAATATTCATTCCTTCCGCCATAGGCTTTTCCCCTATCTGGAACATAACGATGGATTTGTTCATGCATACCGCATATACTTTATCCCCTTTTTTTAAGGTTTTCTTTCCCTTTATCAACGCCTGCAGTTCCTGATAGCCTTCCTCTTCTATCTTATTTACAATGACATCCACACATTCCCTCTCTGTCTTTCCCCTGTCCAAAAAATCCATATACTCTTTGGCATGGTCTTCCAGTTCCTGCAGCTGTGCTACGCTGTATGTTTCCCACACATTCTTATTTTCCATTTTTGTCCTCATTTCTGCACGGCTTTTTGTGCATGATGAAGTTTGTGGATGCCGTGCAGACACAAACTTTGGATTGAAAATTTTTAATTTTCAATCTTCCTCCTATTTATCAGTTCCGTAAGCACCCTTCCAGTACCCGGACCTTTTGCGGATGGATTTCCGGCCGCTTCGCTGCCGGCAATCCATCCGGGGCACTGTCCGGGTGCTTACTGTTTTTTAAGTTCCGTAACATGTTTTTACTGGCGGAGTTCGATTCCGAGGCCTTCCAGGCCGTTCAATATCTTCTTCATTACTGCCGTGATATCATTTTCTTCCAGCGTTTTGTCCTTCGCCCGGAATGTGATGGAGTATGCCATGGATTTGAAGCCTTCCTTAATCTGCTCTCCTTCGTATATATCAAACAGCCAGTAATTCTCCAGAATCTTTCCGCCGCGCTGGGCGATGACTGCTTCTATCTGTCCTGCCAAAATATTTTTCGGCACTACCATACTGATGTCGCGGGATACTGCAGGATATTTGGCGATTCCCTCATACTTCCTGTCGAAGGTGGCATACGGAATCACTTCCGGCATATCCAGCACTGCCACATACACCTTCGTTCCAATATCATAATTGTCGCATACTTCCGGGTGCACCTCGCCCAGGTAGCCTACCGTCTTTCCTTCATAGACAATATCCGCCTGCCTGCCCGGATGGAGGAACGGTTTGCCGGATTCCGGCTGATACCCTGCTTTTTTCTTCATGCCGATTGAATCAAAGAATTCCTCCACCACGCCTTTCATCGTGTAGAAATCCCCTTCGCCGTACATACCAAGGGTAAACTGCATCCGTTCCTCCGGCAGCTTGGTTAACGGCAATTCCTCCGGTATATAAATATTTCCCAGTTCATAAAGCCTTACTTCCTTATTTCTTCTATTATAATTGGTCGAAAGGCTGGTTAACATACCATTTAAAGAGACGGTGCGCATAATGGAAAAATCTTCCCCCAACGGATTGGCAATGGCAATTGCACGCCGCAGTACATCTTCTTGGGGAATTAACAACTTGTCAAATACTTTAGGGCTTTCGAAGGAATAGCACATCCCCTGTGAAAATCCGCAATATTCCGCGATATCCCTTGCCTTCTGCTCTATCCTCAGCTTAAAGGAAAGCTTCCCTGTAGTAGCCTCTCCTGTAGGAAGGGAAACCGGGATTTTATCATATCCGTAAAATCTGGCCACTTCCTCCGCAATATCCGCTGATCCCAGCAAATCCTGGCGGAAGCTGGGAATCTCCAGCATTTGTTCCTCTTCTGCATATTTTAACTCAATCATTTCGAAAATATGAAGCATTTCTTCTTTTGAAATATCCGTTCCTAGCAGTTTATTGATTTTATCAGGCTCGAATTTAATCCGAACCGGCTCTTTCATTGGCTGGCAGACATCCGCCATGCCGCCTACCACCTGGCCGCAGCCCAGCTCCTGAATCAGCTGGCAGGCACGGTTAATCGCCGCCTCCGCATTATGGGGGTCCAGCCCTTTTTCAAACTTGCCGGACGCATCCGTGCGCAGGCCAATCCTTTTTGCGGATTTACGGATATTGGTCCCGTTAAAAGTAGCCGCTTCAAACAGAACTGTAGTTACGTCATCGGTAATTTTGGAGTTTTCCCCGCCCATAATTCCGGCAATTCCGATTTCCTTTTCCGCATCGCAAATCATCAGCACATCGGAATCCAGCTTTCTTATCTGCCCGTCCAATGTCTGGAATTCATCCCCGTCCTTTGCCCTGCGGACAATAATTTTGTGCCCGGCAATCTGGTTCAGGTCATAGGCATGCATGGGCTGTCCGTATTCTTCCATCACGTAATTGGTGATATCCACCAGATTGTTGATGGGGCGGATTCCGCTGGCGGCCAGCCTCCTTTGCATCCATTTCGGCGATGGGCCGATTTTAATATTTGTGCATACCCTGGCTGTATATCTGGGGCACAGATCCCCATCCTGTACTTCCACAGAAATGTAATCTTCCACCTTTTCCCCGTTTTCCTTTACTATGACCTCCGGCGCATGGAACGGCTTCCGGAAGGTAGCCGCCGCTTCCCTGGCAATTCCCAATACGCTATAGCAATCCACACGATTGGAGGTTATTTCATATTCAAATACCGTATCCCTAAGCCCCAATGCTTCCACCGCATCGCTGCCCACCTGGGCATCTTCTCCGAAAATATAAATCCCGTACTCCGGCGCCTCCGGATACATTTCCCTGGTAGTTCCCAACTCTTCGATGGAACACATCATCCCACAAGAAGACACGCCGCGCAGCTTCCCCGCCTTAATAGCAATCCCTTCTTCCGGCAACGGCCCTCCGTCATGCCCTCCGGCCACTTTGCCGCCGTCCAACACCACCGGAACTTTATCCCCTTCCTTCACATTAGGGGCACCGGTTACTATCTGAATCACCTCAATGCCCACATTCACCTGGCACACAATCAGCTTATCCGCATCGGGATGCTTCTCGATTTTTTCTATCTGCCCTACTACTATCTTTTCCAGATTCTTATCCAGTCTTTCATAGCCTTCCACCTTTGTTCCTGACAAGGTCATCGCATCACAATATTCCTGATCCGAACACTTTAACTCCGGCACATATGCTTTAATCCATGATAATGCTGTATTCATCTTCTTTTACCATTCCTTTCTTTCCGCCCGTTTGGATATATATGTCAAAACTGTTTTAAGAAACGGATATCATTTTCGTAAAGCAGTCTCATATCGTCAATTTCATATTTCAAAAGTGCAATCCTCTCCAAACCTACACCAAACGCAAATCCTGTGTATTCTTCCGGGTTGATTCCGCTCATTTCCAGCACATGGGGATGCACCATACCGCAGCCTAATATTTCTATCCATCCTGAACCTTTGCAGAACCGGCATCCGCTGCCGCCGCATTTAAAGCAGGAAACATCCATCTCCGCACTGGGCTCCGTGAACGGGAAATGGTGCGGCCGGAATTTTACCTTCGTCTTATCTCCGAACAATTCTCTGGCAAACTCCGCCAAAGTTCCCTTTAAATCCGCAAAAGTGATGTTCCTGTCGATTACCAGCCCTTCTATCTGGTGGAAAGAGGGGGAATGGGTAGCGTCCACTTCATCCGAACGGAACACCCTTCCCGGTGCAATCATGCGAATCGGAAGCTTCCCTTTTTCCATTTCATGTACCTGTGTGGAAGAAGTCTGTGTCCTTAACAGGATATCCCCTGTAATATAAAATGTATCCTGTTCGTCTTTAGCCGGATGCCCATCGGGAATATTCAACGCTTCAAAGTTGTAATAATCCTTCTCAATTTCAGGCCCTTCCACTACCTCGTAGCCCATGCCCACGAAAATCCTTTCCACTTCCTCCAGGGCAATGGTGTTCGGATGCCTGTGGCCTACATGGTTCTTTTTCGCCGGAAGCGTCACATCAATAACCTCTGCCTTCATTTTCGCTTCCCGCAATGCCTTTTCCAGTTTCTGTTTAGAGGCTTCCAGCATCTTCTCGATTTCTTCCCTGGTTTCATTTACCATCTGCCCTACTTTCGGCCTGTCCTCCGGCGCCACATCTTTCATCCCTTTCAGCACCGCAGTCAGCTGCCCTTTCTTCCCCAGGTAATTGACACGTATCTCGTTCAGCTTATCCAACTGTCCGCTGTCCTCAATCTGCTTTAAGGCTTCTGCCTTAATCTGTGCTAATTTCTCTTTCATAGTATTTATTTTGCTCCTTTCTGACATTATCTTTTTCTTAAAAATCGAGTAGAAGTTTCCTATAAAGTAAAAAATGACATTGCTTTTACACAATGCCAGGGACGAAATTACTCCGCGGTACCACCCATTTTCCTGCCATAAACGGCAGGCTCTCTCCACTTAACGCGTGACCACGTCCCTTACGGGAAGCTCCGGTGGGAATTTCAAACTGTACCTGAACTTAAGGGAACTTTCAGCCGATGACTCCCTCTCTCTGAAAGAAAATACAATTCTGTTGCAAAGCTTTCTTCGCCTTGCGTGCACCTTCACAGCCTTTTATTTTGCTGAATCCCATTTTATAAAATCTTTTCCAAATTGTCAAGGCTTCTGATAATATCTTTCATGCCTTGAGTAACAGTTTGGATCCGCTCAGCCTCAGATGCCATCCGTTCATCATCATTTAACAAATACCTTAAAATAATATTTGTATCAAGCATTACCATATTTTTCTACCACCGCCTTCTCCCATGCCGACTTCTCCAACTCCCTTAACTTCGGGTCCGCGTACTTTGCCAACATACCCCTCGCTGTCTGTACGCTCTTCTTTTTAGGAAGTTCTTCAATAAACTCATCCAAGACTGTAATAATCAGCTTTTGATTTTTCCGTGCTTGGATATTCCCCAGAGCCTGCACATTCTCTCCATCATAATAGCCCTCTAATGCCAGCATATTGTCACCTCCCTATTAAATTATTACATTTATATTATACCCCAACAGAAATTTCATAGCAAATAAAACTTCTTTACCGTACCATCCCCTGCAAATCCTTCAAACTTGCATAATACCCGGAGGTATACAGGGAAAACAATGCGCTCCCGTAAGCCGCTTCTTCCTCATATAACGGAATTTTCATTTTTGCATCGAATTTTTCACAGATAATCTCCCTCAAAAGAGGGTTATTCCTAATTCCGTTTCCGCTCCCGGTTATAAAGAGTCCTTGTTGGCCCTCCATCCCATTTTTGCCTTTATTCCGGCTGCTGTCCGGCACAAGCGTTTCATATTCCCGGTACAGTTCCCACAGTTCCTGGCAAATGCCTTCCAGCACGCCGCATATCAATGCGCCGGCTTTCAGGTTATCCGGCGAGATATTCTCTATTTTTCCGCGAAGCTCCGGCTCTTTCCTGCTCCCACGGAAGCGGGTGTCCACTGTAAGGCTCACTCCCTGTTCCCTGCTCTTCTTACCCCAGGCATTCATCGCTTCATATAAATCGGGCGAAGGCTCCTTCCCGCACATTTCCAGCACTTCTACAAACAATCCCTTTAACAGGGCATAGGCATAACCGCCGCAAAGGGAAGAGCCCACATACAGATGGCGTCCTTCCATAAACGGTCGGCATTCCAGATTATCCAATGCTTTTCTCTCCGTTTCCGGCGTCTTTGTACCTAAAGCCATCGGCCCCTCGTCAATCTTTCCCGAAATCACCGGCCTTTCTTCAACCGTCTCTAAAACCGCGGTTCCCCGTCCTTGCATCCCCGCCCCATCCTCTCCCAAAATGGAGACCTGGCTGCCGGTTCCCACATTTACAAGCACATTGCTCTTCCCATCCACCGAACCGAGAAAGCTTGCCTGATTATCGCCGAATGCAGGCCCTACTTTTACCGTACCTTTCCACATGCCGATACTCACTTCTTCCTTTAATACTTCAGGGAAAAAGCCGTAATCCATTCCCAGCTTTTCTATGGCTTCATGGTCAAATACTCCCTGTTCCATGGAAAATAAGCCCAGGCTGGCCGCCATGCTCCCATGCAGGACCGGCCTGCGTAAACCGGCCAGCCCCATAGCGATGTAGTCCGGTATGGTACAAAAAGTTACCGCCCTTTCGGAAATCAGGTGATTCATCCAGTTATAATAATGGGTCACCGCCCCAAATCCGGTAGCCAGACGGTATCCGGAGCGCTGCGACAGCACTTCTGCATAAGATTTATCCAGCTGCCCCGGATAAGGGCAATTCCCTCTCCCGTCCTGCCAGATTATCACCGGTGAGACCCCGTTGCCTTCCCGGTCCACGTACACGATGCCGTGCATCTGCCCTGTCACCCCGATGCATGCCAAATCATCCGCCCCGTTGGAAAGTTCCTCTATAATCCCGAGACATTTCTCTTCTATTTTCGCCGCATCCTGCAGCTTTTCAAAATCTTCTTTTCCTTCTATAAATGTATCATTCGCCAAAGTGATTTTCTTTATCATTTCGCCGGTACAAACATCCATCAATATGCCGCATATCGTTGTTGTTCCGATGTCTAAGCCGATTGCCGTTTTCTTATTCCGGTCCTGCATATTCCCAGCCCCTATCCTTTCTCCTACATCCGATTTCCTTATTTTTCTTTTCACTATCTTACCACAAACGCTCATATAACACTATAAAATTTTGCTTACACTCACGGAAAGCGTGTAACAGTTCAGCCCATGCCGCCTGCTGCACCGGCATGGGCCGAACTGTTACCGGAAATCAATTTTCATAGAAGGCAATACATGCATCCGATAACGCAGTTTCCCAAAAACTGCTTTTTTATCCGTCAGCTAATCCCAGATAACGGCCCCCTGTTCCAGCAAAGATATCCCATTTATATCCGGAGAAAATGCTGCCCGTTCAGCCCGTTCAGCCCTCTACAAGCCGACGGTAATTCTCCGTCAATATCCGCAGCGCGAAACTATCGTTTACATGCCCGTCAGGCGTTCCCGATTTCCGTATCACCGGATGTACCGGGAATTCCTTTGCCACCGTATCCACAATCTGGTCCAGGTTCTTCCACTGGCCATTGATAAAAATGTCATTGACAGGGAAAAATAAAAGGGCGCTTCGGATTACCTCTGACAGCTGCTTCCCTATTTTTTCCGCCATCAGCTTTTTTAACGCAATCTCCTGGGCAAAGGCAATGCTTCTCCCCGGCCACCGTTCATTTCCGGCATAATTTCCGGACAATACGGCTTCGCTGAGGTCAAAAACCGAATCCTCCGAGTTTTTGACCAATGATTTATTCAAAATAAAGCTTGCCGTAATGCGCTCTCCAATATTGATATATGCATAATCGATGCATTCGGCATCAATTGTCCTCAAATAATAGTCCAGGCTATAGCGATTGATAAACTCTTTTTTCACCGGAATATTGTACCGGGTGGCCAAAACGGTCTCCAACCGGATTAAATCGGTGGAAATCAACGTGGAATACTCAATCATCAAATCGTACTCCGGTATATCGTCCTGATACAGCAGCCCCAACCCTATCAGGCGGCCTTGCGCCAGGGTTTTCTGGTTTTTCAGTTTCTTAAGAAATTTATCGATGACGTCCAGCAAATCATTACCTGACACCCACCGGTTCATCAATGTCTGCGTGTCCAGCAGCTGCCCGGCCATATCGAAGACCTGGGCCGCAATGCCGCTTCTTTTGATTTCAACGGTTGCAATGCACCCAAAGCCCGGGTTCACCCTAAGCAGTATAGGCCTTCTGCCGCCG